>Ga0070699_100000019_pt1 | contig 185937 bp, 171 predicted proteins | sample KBSK1503metaG_FD_65473 | JGI IMG/M metagenome (GOLD analysis project Ga0070699, IMG submission 65473) | Corn, switchgrass and miscanthus rhizosphere microbial communities from Kellogg Biological Station, Michigan, USA - KBS K1-50-3 metaG | ecosystem: Host-associated > Plants > Roots >... | reverse complement strand
CTCCACCTGGGCCGGATCCAGCTTGGTCCTGGTCACCTCCTCCATAGCCCGGCAGATGACCGACACCTGCTGCCAGTTGATCTGGCCCTGCCGCAGCGCTGCGAAGGTGCGCGGCAGGCGTTCGAGCTGGCGAGCGGTGCGGATCTGGGAGTAGGCGTCGTTGTGGGTCAGGTGCAGCTTGTCCTGCAGCCAGCTGCTGCAGTTGGAGGAGAGATGGGGCGGCGCCTCCCGCTCACGGCGATCGAGCGCAGCCAGCCAGCGCGCGCTCATGGCCTCCGCAGCACGCTGCACGCTGCTGAACCAGGCGATGTCACCGCGCATGGAGTCTGCTGACAGCTCATCCGGGCCATCGAGGTCGATCTGGTCCAGGGCCACGTAGACGTTGGAGAAGGGCGGAAAGCAGTGGGCGTCGGGCTCGGGTGGGAGGACCGATGTGACCGGCTCCTGCACTGCTATCGAACTCATGTTCGTATTGTACAGCTTTCCAACGATCGTGTCTACGTCTACGCCCTCTTAACAGGAGCTGCAGGCGGTCGCCGTGCGCTTGACGACCTGAGCTGACCAATGTCTCGCCGAGAACATCCTGTGCAGACGCGAAAGCACCCGTTCGACGCGCGCGTCAGGCCTAGTGGTGCCCATCGGAAATTCGTACCCCCCGACGGCCTAGGTGGCCCATTCCTCGTGGCAATTGACATCAGGGGGCCCGGCGCGGCGTCGTTACGCATTTCGAATGCGCTCCTCCTTGCGCCACCCCCTCCTTTCCACCCCACGAAGCAGGCTTCGTGGGGACCCCGGACTTCGCCTCGACCGCCGATGCCGCCGGATGGGTCACGAATTTCCGCCGGTCACCACTGGTCGACCGAACAGCGGTCCTCGGCCGTTAGCAGGCGTTCACTCGGCCGGTCCATCTGACTCTGGCGTCTCACCGAGGGCCAGACGTTTTGCGGCAGCGCTCATCGCGCGGTACGCGTCCGCCAGCAGCTCACCAAGGTCCTGGCCGCGGACCGATACGCCGACCGGACCGAGCCGGCGAATGAGCTCGTCTGGCACGGTCTCCATCCACGGCCGCACCTGCACGGCGGCGAGCTCCGCGCCCGCTTCCCAGAAGCGATCCAGATCAGTTGCCGGTCGCGGTCGCGGCTCTTCGTCCACAGGAGCCTTCGCCTGCGGAGCCGCCGGCTCCGCATCTCGGAGCGCTCCCAGATTCTCCAGAAGCTCCTCCTTCGTCCGCCCTCGCCACCTGAACACGAGGAACGGATCTGCGTCGAACGCCTCGGCCAGGATGTAGACGGCGGCGGCTGCGTGCTTGCACGGGCTGGCCCAGTCAGGGCAGGAGCATGCGCTCGACAGCTGGCGACCCAGGGTCGGGAACAGCGAGAGCTTGCAAGCGGCGAAAGCCTCCTCGATCTCACGCGGCATCTCACCAGCCAGCAGTTTGGCCATGAACAGCGCCTTGGAAGCCATAGCCTTCTCGGCCCGGACCCAGTCCTCTTCGCTCAGCACCTCCACCGCCAGTCGCACGCGGTAGGGTCGCGGGCGCGTGCCCTGGACGCGTGCCTCGACCACGCCCTTCCTCACGTTCAGGTCCATGACCTGCCCGCGTCTCGCGTAGTGGCGGCCGCGCTGCAGGCGGGAGCCGTAGTCGAACGACTCGAGGATCGCGATGAAGCGCCGTGACCACCACGTCTCGCCAATGTCGCCCCGCTTGCTCAGGGCCTTGATCCCGCCCTCGACCGGGAGAGGGCTGGAGGGCACGTACCGCCGGTTCCGCCAGAAGTCGTCCATGTCTACCCCTCAGCGACCGCATCGGCGGAGAGCGCCACGAGATCCCGCAGGTCGTCCGTGGAGAGCTCGGTCAGCCAGCTTTCGCCGGAGCCCACTATGCGGTCGGCGAGCTCCCGCTTTTGCTCGATGACCTGGTCGATCCGTTCCTCCAACGTGCCTACGCAGACCAGCTTTCGGACCTGCACGCCCTTCGTCTGGCCGATGCGGAATGCCCGGTCGGTCGCCTGGTCTTCGACCGCCGGGTTCCACCAGCGGTCGAAGTGAATGACGTGGTTGGCCGCCGTCAGGTTCAAGCCCGTGCCGCCTGCCTTGAGCGAGAGCACGAACACCGGCGGACCTCCTGACTGGAACCGGGCAACCATCTCGTCCCTGGCCCGCTTCGGCGTGCCGCCGTGCAGGAACAGCACCTCCCGCCTCAACCGCTCGCCCAGGTGCCCTCGCAGCAGCTCGCCCATCTCGGCGAACTGGGTGAAGACGAGGGCCCGGTCGCCTTCGGCCACGACCTCCTCCAGCACCTCTTCGAGCCGAGCCAGCTTCCCTGAGCGGCCGTCCAGCTTGGAGCCGTCCCGAAGCAGCTGAGCCGGGTGGTTCAGCACCTGTTTCAGCTTCATCATCGCTGCCAGCACCAGGCCCCGGCGCTCGATGTCCTCTGCAGCCGCGTCGATCTTGGCCAGCATGTCGTCGAGTACGGCCTGGTAGAGGGTCGCCTGCTCGCGCGTGATGTTGCAGAAGACCTTCATCTCCACCTTCTCGGGCAGGTCGGCGATGATCGATCGGTCGGTCTTCAGCCGGCGCAGGACGAAGGGGCCGGTGATGCGCTTGAGGAGCTCGGCCGTCGACTCGTCACGGTAGCGCTCGATGGGCACGGCGAACCGGCGCCTGAAGTCGGACGCCGAGCCGAGCAGGCCGTGGTTCAGGAACTCCATGATGGACCAGAGCTCGCTGAGGCGGTTCTCGACGGGTGTTCCGGTCAGGGCCACTCGCTGCCCAGCCGGCAGCGCCCTGACCGCCTGCGTCTGACGGGCGGCGCTGTTCTTGATGTTCTGCGCCTCGTCGAGGACGACCCGAGCCCACGTGACCGCCGCCAGCGCTTCCTGGTCGCGTACAGCCAGGCCGTAGGTGGTGACGAACAGGTCGGAGCCGGCCATGGCCTCGGCCAGGGCCTGCCCTGCGAGGCGTTCACTGCCGTGGTGGACGTGGACGCGCAGCTCGGGGGCGAAGCGCTCGGCCTCCCGCTGCCAGTTGCCGACGACCGACATCGGGCAGACCAACAGCGTCGGTGCCGGCCGGTCGCCGTTGCCTCGCTCCGACTGCAGCAGCGCCAGCACCTGCACGGTCTTGCCGAGGCCCATGTCGTCGGCCAGGCAGGCACCGAGTCCGAGGCCGCCGAGGAAGCCGAGCCAGGCCAGCCCACGCTCCTGGTACGGTCGCAGCACGCCCTGGAATCCAGGGGGCGTCGCCGCTGGCTCGAGACGGCGATCGACCCCCTCGGCGAGCAGGTCACCCACCCAGCCCTCTGCCTCGATGCCGAGAACCGGAGGCCGATCCTCCGCGTCGAGCCCGATGACGGTCCGCATCAGGTCGGCCGCGGTCATTTGCTGACCCCGGTCACCGCGCTCGATGAGCGCGAGCGCCGAGGCCAGCTCCTCGGGCCGCAGCTCCACCCAGCGGCCGCGGACCTGGACCAGCGGCACCTTCAAGCGGGCAAGCTCACGGAGCTCCGAGGCGGACAGCACTTCCCCTCCAAGCGCTGCCTCCCACTGGTACTCGACCAATGCCTCCAACCCCAGGCGGCCCGGAACCGCAGCGGGGACGGCCGTGCCCGCCCTCCGCGCCGCCGGCCGTGCCCTGAGCCGCATCCCTAACCGGGCATGGGGCTCGTGCCACCACGGTGGCACCTGGACGCCGAACCCGGAGTGCGCGAGCAGCGTCGCCGAGTCACGGAGGAACCGGTAGGCACCGGCAGTGTCGAGCGCGACCTGGGCGGGTCGGGCGACCGCCAGTGCGGCTTCCAGGTCTGGCCACAGCCGGCTGGCCCGGCCCAGCTCAGCGAGCAGCAGCTCCTGCGGTCGCTCGACCGCCCGTTCCAGGACCACGACGCGCCTGGAGCGCCAGACCTCATCGGCCGAGACCTGCAGGCTGGGATCGTCCCGGGCCTGGAGCAGGAATTCGATCCGCCAAGGTTCGTTTGCCCCGCTAGCGGCGGGTGGCGCGACCCGAAAACAGAGGCGGAGCGGCTGGTCAGCCGGCGCGGTGGCCTGCTGCCAGGCCTTGAGTCGCTGGGCCAGCGCGCCGAGTTCGATGGAGTCCCCTGCGACGACCGGCTCCGGGCCGAACAGCGCCCTCAACCAGGCCTCGGCGGTCGGCAGCCGGCTCCGAGCCGCCGGCGACAAGTTCGCAATCGCGCGCCTGGCACCCGCGTCCGTCACGCTGGCGACGAGCTCTCGCACGACCTTGACCGCGCTCCGGCCCGCCGGTTCGGTCGCTGTGACCTCGGCCAGGCAGACTTGAGGCATGGCCTTCGCGAGCAGGTGCAGCCGCCGCACGTCCTGCGACTCGAGAAAGGGCTGCCAACCGGCGGTGAACCGCCCACCGTCCGGCTCGAGTGTGGGCAGCAGCCGACCCTGGGCCACCAGCTCGAGCGCCAGCTTGCCGGCCTCGGACAGGAATCGCAGCGAATCGCCGACGACGGGCCCCGAGGCCGGCTCGAGGGGAAGCGTGAGGAACAGGTCGAGCGCGCCGTCCGCCTCGAGCGCAACGGCCGGCACCGACCAGGGGAGCAGACGAGGCTGAGGCCCGCTCGGCAGCAGGAGAGTCAGATACGTCGGGGTTGCTCCTGCCTTCCGCCCACCCAGCTCCACCAGCGTGCGCTTGACTTCCTCCGGCCCCGCGGCGAACGGGTGCGGACGGCGGGCGCGCCCACGCGGGAGCGGCAGGTTGCGCAGGTCCTCGGTCATCCAGAGAGCGAGGCGCGCGCCAGAGGACCACAGCCCATGCAGGACTGGCATGAAAGGTGAAGTATGGGCCTCCGCAGCGCCTCGGTCCGAGAGTACAGTCGCGGAATGACTCTGTACGCGGCGGGGCCACACTCGGAGGCGAACGAGGTTCTCGGTGGGTTCTACCTGATCGAGACAACCGACCTGGACGAGCCAACCGTTGGGCTGCCCGATCGAGAGCACGGCCAAACCGACACACCAATGTATGGTTCAGCAGTGATCACACCTGACGAGATCCGCGCATTGGAGGGCGCCGACGTTTCGGTCCGTCTGGTGCCGCAAGCAGGTGGTGAGGTGGTCGTGGGACGTCTGGTTGGAACGCTGGATGCCGACGATGGGCTGGTTGTCGTGATCCAGCCGGAGGGCGGCGAATCCGACCGCCGCCTCAGCTACAACTACCAGCACATAGCTACAGTCCAGCGTCTATAGAAGCGGGCCGCCAATTCGTCAGGCCACGGGCGCCTTCGGAAGTTCTCTGACCGCCTCGTCGATGCGGCCCTGTGACAGTTCGAGGTCCTCCAGGCGCCCCGCGAAATAGGCGTCGTAAGCGGACATGTCGAAGTGCCCATGGCCGCACATGCCGAACAGGATGACGCGGGGCTCGCCGGCCTCGCGGGCGGCGGCTGCCTCCTCCGCCACCCCGCGCAGGGCATGGGACGGCTCGGGCGCGGGCAGGAAGCCCTCCGTGCGTGCGAAGCGAACCGCCTCTGCGAAGCACTGGTTCTGCGGATAGGCTCGCGCCTCCATGAGCCCGCGCCTTACCAGCAGACACAGCGAGGGTGCGTCCCCGTGGTAGCGAAGGCCGCCCGCATGGATCGGATCGGGGACGAAGTTGTGACCCAGCGTGTGCATCTGGACGACGGGGCCGACGCCTGCGGTATCGCCGAAGTCGTAGGCATAGACCCCGCGCGTCAGGGTCGGGCAGGCAGCCGGCTCGGCGGCGATGAACCGGGTGTGGGGGCGCTCCCCTGACAGCTTGTCCGCCATGAATGGGTACGCCAGACCGGCGTAGTTGGACCCGCCGCCAACGCATCCGATGACCACGTCCGGGTAGTCGTCTGCCATCTGCATCTGCTTCTTGGCCTCGAGCCCGATCACGCTCTGGTGGAGAAGGACGTGGTTCACGACCGATCCCAGCGAGTACTTGGAGTCCTCGCGGGTGGCGGCGTCCTCCACAGCTTCGGAGATGGCGATGCCCAGGCTTCCGGGTGAGTCTGGGTCCCTGGCCAGGATTGCGCGGCCCGAATTGGTGAGGTCGGTCGGGGAGCGGTGGACCGTCGCACCCCAGGTCTCCATCAGCGCCCGCCGATAGGGCTTCTGCTCGTAGGAGACCCGGACCATGTAGACGGTCACCTCGAGCCCGAAGATAGAGCCCGCGAGCGCCAGGGCGGAGCCCCACTGGCCCGCCCCCGTCTCGGTCGTCAACCGCTTCACGCCCTCCTGGGCGTTGTAGTAGGCCTGCGCGACGGCCGTGTTGGGCTTGTGCGAGCCCGCGGGTGATCCGCCTTCGTACTTGTAGTAGATCCTGGCGGGGGTGTCGAGGGCCTTCTCGAGGCGGTCGGCGCGGTAGAGGGGGCTGGGCCGCCAGATCCGGTAGACGTCGCGGACCTGCTCCGGGATCTCGATCCAGCGGTCTTGAGAGACCTCCTGCGCAATGATGGCCTGCGGGAAGATCGCGGCCAGGTCGGCGGGGCCCAGCGGCTGCATGGTGGCCGGGTGCAGGTAGGGCGCCGGCGGCTCGGGCAGGTCGGGCAGGATGTTGTACCAGCGGTCTGGAATGTCGGCCTCGGTCAGTAGCACCTTTTTCATGAGTCGCTGGCCTCCTGCGCTGTCGTTGCCGTTCCCTCGGGCACTATAGCCTGCATCATTGGCACAGGAGGAAGGAATGGCAGGAATCTGTGACGGCCGAGTGGTGATCGTGACCGGCGCAGGTCGGGGCGTCGGTCGCGGCCACGCCCTCGAGTTCGCGCGCCAGGGGGCCCGCGTCGTCGTCAACGATCTTGGCGGCGCCCGCGACGGGACCGGCGCCTCGCAACTACCGGCGGCGGAGGTGGTCGAGGAGATCCAGGCCCTGGGCGGCGCCGCCGTCGCAAACACGGACGACGTCTCCGACTGGGAGGGCGCCAGGCGCCTGATCGGCACCGCGCTCGACCACTTCGGTCGCCTCGACGTGCTGGTCAACAACGCCGGCATCCTCCGCGACCGGATGATCTTCAACATGGAGCCGGACGAGTGGGACGCGGTCATCGCCGTCCATCTCCGCGGCACGTTCGCCCCCACGCGTCATGCAGTCGCGTACTGGCGCGATCAAGTCAAGGCCGGTCAACAGGTCGACGCCCGGGTCGTCAACACCAGCTCCTCCTCAGGGATCTTCGGCAACCCCGGCCAGACCAACTACGGCGCCGCCAAGGCCGGGATCGCGGCGTTCACGGTGATCGCGGCGCGGGAAGTGGACCGCTACGGGATCACGGTCAACGCGATCTATCCGTCCGCGCTCACACGTATGACAGAGGACCTGGCCGGGCTCCGTGGCCGCGCGGAGCCCACCGAAGAGGAACGGCGCAGGCGGGACCCCGACAACATCGCGCCGCTGGTCGTCTGGCTGGGCAGCGCGGAGTCGCGCGGCATCACCGGGCGGGTCTTCGGTGTGAGCGGGGGCCGGATCACGGTGGCGGAGGGGTGGCACGCCGGGCCGCGGATCGAACGAGACGGGCGCTGGGACCCGGCCGAACTCGGGAAGGTCGTCCCAGCCCTGGTCGCCAAGGCCGCCCCCAACGCCGACGTGTACGGGGACATCCCCATGCAGGAGGCCGTTCACGGTGCCTGAAGCGCTTAACGATTTTCGGAACCGCGCTCGCGCCTGGCTCGGAGCCAATGCGCCCCGCCGCTCGGACGACGACGCGACCGGCGTCCCTCGCCGCTGGGACCTCGACTCGGCCAGGGCCTTCCAGGCCGAGCTCCACGATGCGGGGTTGGCCGGCATAGCCTGGCCGACCGCGTATGGCGGCCAGGGAATGACGCCCGCAGAACAACGGGCCTTCGACGAGGAGGCGCGAGACTTCGACCTGCCGGGTGAGTTCTTCTCAATCGGCATGGGCATGTGCGGCCCGACCATCCTGGACCTGGGAACCGAGGAGCAGAAAGCCCGCTACATCCGGCCGCTCCTCCGCGGTGAGGAAGTGTGGTGCCAGCTCTTCTCCGAGCCGGGCGCCGGCTCCGACGTGGCCAGCCTGCAGACCCGGGCCGTGAAGGATGGCGACGGCTGGCTCGTTAGCGGCCAGAAGGTCTGGACGTCGGTTGCCCGGTATGCGGACTTCGGCGCCCTGATCGCTCGGACCGACCCCGACCGGCCCAAGCACGACGGGATCACGATGTTTGTGGTCGACATGCACGCACCAGGAGTGACGGTCCGTCCGCTCCGAGACATGACCGGTGGCGCCACGTTCAACGAGGTGTTCTTCGACGGCGTGCGGGTCCCCGACCGGAACGTGGTCGGTGAAGTTGACGGCGGGTGGGCGGCCTCGATCCGGATGCTGATGCACGAGCGGGTCTCGATCGGTGGCAGCACTCGGCCCCGGCGCGGAGCCACCTTCGGCTCGCTCTCCAAGTTGGCCAGGTCGCGCGGGATGGATGGCGACCCGGTTGTCCGCCAGCGGCTGGCCGAGCTCTATGTCCGCGAGCGGGCGGTACACCTCTTCGGCACCCGCTTGGCGCAGGAGGCGCGGCACGGGCGCAACCCCGGCTCGCGTGGCTCCGTGGGGAAGCTGGCCGGGGCCGAGCTGGCTCGATTCAGCGCCGGCGTCGCGGCCGAGCTGCTGGGCGGAGACGCCATCGCTTGGGACTCCACGGACCGAGAGGCCGCTCGCTGGGCGGCGGCGGTTCTGTCCGCCCCGGCCGCCGCGATCGCGGGAGGCAGCAACGAGGTCCAGCGCAACATCATCGGTGAGCGAGTGCTCGGCCTCCCGAAGGAACCGCAGGTCGACCGCGACGTGCCGTTTCGGGAACTCCGCGTCGGCACCCAGGCGGGAGCGTCGAGACAGTGAACCTGGTGTTGACTGAAGAGCAGGAGGAGCTGCGCGCCTCCGTCCGCCGCTTTCTCAACGACCGCTCGCCGATGAGCCGGGTGCGACAGGTGATCGAAACACCGGAAGGCTATGACCGCGCACTCTGGGATCGGATGGCGGCCGATCTCAGCCTCCAGGGCATGGCCGTGCCGGACACCTGGGGCGGGGCCGGCTTCGGGCAGGTGGAGATGTCGATCGTCATGGAGGAACTGGGCCGTGCGCTGGTGCCCTCACCCTTCCTGGCGTCGGCGGTGCTGGCGTCAAACGCTTTGCTCGCGCTGGACGACGAGGACGCCAAGCGTGAGCTGCTGCCTTCGATCGCCGACGGGCGCACGATTGCAACACTGGCTGCCGCCGAGGATGGAGGCGGCTGGGACGGCACGGAGGTGGCGACGACGGCAGCCCTCGACGGGGAGGGTTGGCGGCTCCACGGCACCAAGACGCTGGTCGTGGACGGCTTGAATGCCGACCTCCTCGTGGTCGTCGCTCGGGCCGGCGATGAGCTGGGCTTCTTCATCGTCGAAGGTGACGCGCCATATCTCAACCGGACCAAGCTGGCCGGTCTCGATTTGGCGCGGCAGCTCGCCTCGCTCGAGTTCTCCGGCACGGCGGCCCGCCGGCTGGTGTCCGAGTATGCGGCCGGGGCGCTGAGCCGCGCGCTCGACCTGTCTTCGGTTGCGCTCGCGGCGGAGCAGCTGGGCGGGCTGGAGCACTGTCTGGACACGTCCGTGGACTACGCCAAGGCGCGCGCGCAGTTCGGCCGGCCCATCGGATCCTTCCAGGCCGTGAAGCATCTCTGTGCAGACATGCACGTGGCGATGGAGCTGGCGCGGTCGGTGCTTCGGTATGCGGCCTGGGCCGCCGACGAGGCGCCGGAGGAGCTGCCGGCCGCGGCCGCTCTGGCGCGAGCGTATTGCTCCGAGGCCTTCTTCAAAGTGGCGGCCGACACGATCCAGGTCCATGGCGGCATCGGTTTCATCTGGGAGCACGACGCGCATCTGTACTACCGCCGGGCCAAGTCCTCAGAGCTGCTCATCGGCGGTCCGGTGCAGGTCCGCGAACAGCTCGCCCAGCGGCTGGGCGTGTAAGCAGTGGCGGGGCCGCTCTCAGGGCTCCTCGTCATAGAGATCGCTGGGATCGGGCCGGGCCCCTTCACCGGCATGATGCTCGCTGACGCCGGGGCAGACGTGATCCGGGTCGACCGGCCCGACGGCGTCCCCGTGGTTTCGGGGCCGGCGGACGTCGTGGGCCGGGGAAGGCGGTCGATCTCAGTCGATCTCAAACACCCGGCCGGGGTGGAGGTGGCGCTGCGGCTCGCGGAGCGGGCAGACGTGCTGTTCGAGGGCTTCCGGCCCGGCGTTGCCGAGCGCCTGGGGATCGGTCCGGAGCCGTGCCTGGCCCGCAACCCGGCGCTGGTCTACGGCCGGATGACCGGCTGGGGGCAGGACGGCCCGCTGGCGCAGGCGGCCGGCCACGACATCGCGTACATCGCGCTTGCCGGAGCGCTGCACATGGTCGGGCCGCCTGACGCCCCACCCCCGCCGCCCGTGAACGTCGTCGGTGACTACGGCGGCGGGGGCATGCTGCTGGCGTTCGGGATCCTGTGCGCGGTGTTCGAGGCCCGGCGCAGCGGCCGCGGCCAGGTGGTGGATGCCGCCGTCGTGGACGGGACTGCGCTTCTCACGGCCCTGTTCCACGGGCTTCGGGCCGCCGGCCAGTGGACGGACGCCAGGGAGGCGAACCTGCTGGACGGCGCGCCGCCGTTCTATCGCACCTACGAGTGCGCCGACGGGCGCTATGTCGCAGTGGGAGCGCTGGAGCCGAAGTTCTCGTGGGAGCTGCTGGATCGGCTCGGCATTGCTCCCGAGGACAGCATCCGTCAGCGGTGGTACGACGCCGCAGCCTGGCCGGAACTCCGGAGGCGGATGGCCGACCTGTTTCGGACGCGCACCAGGGACGAGTGGTGCGCATTGCTGGAAGGCACCGATGCCTGCGTGGCACCGGTGCTGTCGCTCGGCGAGGCGCCGGCCCACCCCCACAACGCCGCACGTGGCACGTTCGCAGATGTGGCCGGTGTCGTCCAGCCGGCGCCCGCGCCGCGGTTCTCGGCCACGCCCAGCGCCATGGCGGGCGCGGCCCCGGAGCCGGGTCAGCACGCCGGCGAGATCCTGCGCGAGTGCGGGTACAGCGACGCCGAGATCGCCGATCTGCAAAGAGAGGGTGCCGCTGGGACTGCGCATCTCTAGATTTGGTCCCGGCAACGGACGCTTACCGTGTCGCGAGGTTTGCGTTTTCTGGAAATGCAAAGGGCGGTGGCGTTGTACGCTCGCCCGGTGAACCACCTCCTCGAATTCCTTCGCGGGCATCGCGACGACATGGTCGCGGAGCTGCGGTCCTTCGTCGAGCACGAGAGTCCTTCGACCGACAAGGCACAGCTCGACGGCTTTGCCGACCTGCTGGCCAGGCGTGCGGAGCAACTGACCGGAGGTCGCGCGCGGGTCATCGGACAGGAGGCGGCCGGCGGCCACGTCCACGTCGAGATCGGCGAGGGGGAGAGACCGATCCTGCTTCTCGGCCACTACGACACCGTCTGGCCGGTTGGAACCCTCGATCGGATGCCGTTTCGTCTGAAGGATGGCATTGCGCGAGGCCCAGGCGCTCTCGACATGAAGGCGGGTCTCGTGCAAGCTCTCTGGGCCCTGCACGCCCTGCGCGAGGAGGGCCGCGCGATTCCGGCCCTGGTCCTGCTGATCAACTCGGACGAGGAGCTGGGCAGCCCGACCTCGCGAGCGCTCATCGAGGCGGAGGCGCGCCGAGCGGCGGTGGCCCTGGTCCTCGAGCCCAGCCAGGCGGGAGCCCTCAAAACCGCCCGGAAAGGGGTTGGCATGTTCAACCTCGAGGTAATCGGTCGCGCGGCTCACGCCGGCGCGGACCCGCTCGCGGGTATAAGCGCCATCGAAGAGCTGGCTCGGCTGTTGCTGGCTCTGCGTGCGCAGACCGATGGCGGAAATGGCACGACGATCAACATCGGCGTCATTCGCGGCGGCACGCGTGCAAACGTCGTTGCGGCGCAGGCCAGCGCCGAGGTCGATCTTCGGGTGGTGACCAACGCCGAGGCCGAGCGGGCGACGGCAGCGATCCTTGGGCTGCGGCCACAGCATCCGGGCGCGGTCCTGCGGGTTACGGGCGGCCTGAACCGGCCGCCGATGGAGCGCACCGCGCAGATCGCCCAGCTCTTCGAGCACGCCCGCCGGTTGGCGGCGGAGATCGGGTTCCCGCTGGAGGAAGCCATGACAGGCGGTGGGAGCGATGGCAACTTTGCGGCCGCAGTCGGCGCGCCGGTCCTCGACGGCCTTGGCGCGGTGGGGGGTGGGGCACACGCCCTAACCGAGCACGTGCGGGTCGAGCACATGGCGCCGCGGGCGGCGCTGCTGGCGCGGCTGATCGAGACGCTGGGCTGACTCTCCCCCGCCGGGTCGGGGGCGTACCCGGCGAAGTCGGGGGAGGGGGCGCCTCAAAGCCGTCCGGGCACTGTGCCGCTGCGGCTCCCTGCGCCATCCGCGGCGGTCCCTCAGCCGGTTCGCCGTCGCCTTCGCGGTTGAACCACCCGGACCGTGCTTGCGAGGAGAGCTGCCTCGAATTCGTCGCCGCCCTCGCCGACACCCAAGCTGCGGATGATCTGGCGCCTTGCCTCCACCTTCCGCATCAGGTTCGCGCGGTCTTCAGGTGATAGGTGTTCCAGCAGACTCTCCAGTTGATCGAACTCCGCTTGGCGCTGGTCCGCCACGAGGCCAGAAAGCCGACGTCGCTGCATCAGGAATGTCTGCACCGCCTCATCGGCGTCGGCTCGTGCGACCCCTGGCGCAGACGAGTGGCGGTCGTACCGCTTCCGCACGCCCTGACGCGTGATGCCCACCACATCTGCGATCTGCTGCCAGCTGACGCCCTTGCGCCGGGCCTCCTGTACCAACTCATCGACGTTCCTCTCGACGTGGCGCGCGAGCAGTGACAGCATCCCCAGGCGCACCCGAACGGGTGTCGTGTTGTCCGCTCGCAGGTTTGCCACAGCACCTCTCGCCACCTGGCTGGCGTGCTCAGCTGGGCCTGTACTTGCTCGGCGCTGAAGGCTAGACGTGAGGTTCGATTCACCGCCGCCGGACTCCGATGCTGTGGTTTCGGTGGGTCGGGGACCGCAACCGGGGCCCATTACTGCGATTTCGGTGTGCTCGCAACTGACTCTCAAGCGCTGCCGGGGCCGATAGGACCCTCCCCCAGAACCCCCCCACCCAGGCCCACCCAGGGGGATATGCGTGCCTCTCACGATGCGGCGGTGGTGTGGGTCTGTCAAGACTGCTTGTAAAGGCCTGCTGCGCCCGCAAGGCCGTCAATGCCCGACTCTGACCCGCTATCCCCAGAGGCTGCGAGCGCGCGCGCCCAGGCCCCGGACTACTGACGTGAAGACGGCCTCTCGGCGCAGCTCGGCTCGCGGGCAGAGCCCACCGAGCATCCGCTGAAAGGCCGGCACCTGGGACGAACCGCCCGTGACCGCAACCACGTCGACGTCGGACGGGCGAAGGCCCGCCGCTGCGAGCGCCCGCCGCGTGACGGCCGCGAGCTCGTCCAACTCTGGCCCGATCGATGTCTCGAAGTGCGCCCTGCTCACTGTTGTGCACAGTTCGACGCCGGGCACCTCCGACGTCAGTGTTGCCGCATCTCGGGTCGAGAGCTCTATCTTGGTGGCTTCCATCGCCTTGTAGAACCCGTATGCGTACCCGCCGTAGAGGATCGCCGCCACCACTCTCGAAGCGGGGCCGCCGAGCCGCTCCAGCAACGACCGCAGATCAGGGTCGGCCATGAGCAGCATCACGCCGGACAGCGACTTCATCTCGTTGAACAGCCAGCTGGGCAATTCTGGCAGCCCCAGCTGCGGGCCGACGACGGTCTCGAAAAGCACCTCGTCAAAGCGTGATCCGCCGATGTCTATGCCGTCCAGAGCCTCGACACTGAGCTCGCCCTCCCGGCGCCTGAGCACCGCCACGTCGTACGTTCCGGCGCCGAAGTCGCACAGCATGACTGAGCCCTGCCGGGCGTCGTCCGCCAGCGCGGCCGCCTCAGGCTCAGGGCAGAGCGCGACGTCTACGAACCCGGCCAGCTGTGCGGCCTTGGCCAGGCGGGCCCGCCCAGTCGTGTTGGCGCGTGAGGACGGATCACCTGCAGCGCCGGCGAATATGACCGGGTGGCCGATCACTACCCGACGAAGTTCCGCGCCGGCAACTCTCTCCGCGCGCCGCTTGAGCAGCGCCAGCGTGATGACGACCAACTCGGTGATCGGGAAGTCGGTGGCCCATGAGTTGGTCCCGACGAAACCGAGGTTTGCCAGGTCCCGCTTGACACCCCAGAGCAGGCGCGAGTCGTTGCAGCTGCCCGCTCGCCGGAACTGCCGGCATTCAGACACGCCGTAGCGAGCGAGGCTACACCTGGCGCAAATGGTGCGGTGGTGCCCAGTGCGGAAGAAGAGTTGCGACGCGTGGTGGCCGGCGATCTTGCTCCCATCGCGGTGGAGGTAGAGGGCTGAAGGCGCCAGCGCCTCGTCGGCGGCGCCGCCAACAACCTCGACTCGGTCGGTGTAGGCAAGCGCGACTGCGCTGTTGCTGCTGCCGTAGTCGATCCCGCAACCGACGACCTGGCCCATCTCCTGCATGACCCCGACGATCGAGCCTACCAAGTGCCACGCCGGCACCAACCCGCCCGTCGCCGAACTCTTGTTGGCCGGCTACCAGCGGGCTGGCGCGCCTGCGGCGTGGCGGACCGCGGAATCCACGGTCATCGCCCCATAGAGCAGTCCACCAAGCGGAAGGCTGAGGGCCCAGACAGCCCGGACGCCAAGGACGCGCAGCGTGGGCCGCATAAGGATCGCCATGACCGCCCATGCCACAGCTCCGAGCGCGGCCAGCACGAGACGCCAGCCTGCCGGCCACCCCGTCCCGGCGGCGCCCACCGCAACCAGCGCAGGCGGCACGATGAAGAGCAGGCCCAGGCCGCTCAGAGTCCCAACCAGCAGGGCCCAGGAGTAGCCGAGCTGGTCGAAAGCACTGCGTCGGACCATGCGCCAGATCGGCGCGATCGTTCGATACTCGCGGGCGCTCACGACCTCCCCGCGGCTGACCGACAGCCGGATCCGCATGCCGAGCCCCTTCACCGCCCGGGCCAGATTCACGTCGTCGATCACCTCGTCTGCGATCGCCCTGAAACCGCCGATCCGCTCCAGGGCCACGCTGCTGATCAGCACGCAACCCCCCGCAGCCGCCGCCGTGCGGCCGGCGCCGTTCACCCACCGCATCGGGAAGAGGAGATTGAAGAAGAAGAGAAAGGGTGGGATGAGGAGGCGCTCCGCCGTCGAACTGCTGTGCAGGCGCGCCATCCGGCTGTTGAGGGCGAGGTCGCCGGCCACGCTCTCGGCGACGAGCCGGCGGAGCGAGCCGGCGGCATGGCAGATGTCGGCGTCGGTGAGCCAGAGATACTCGGTGCCGACGGCCAGCTCAGCCCCCTGCGCCATCGCCCAGACCTTGCCGGCCCAACCGTGCGGCCGCGGCTTACCCGAGATGACCGTGACGCGGTTGCCGCCCAGGGCGCGCGCGAGCTCCCCGGTGCCGTCGTCGGAGCGGTCGTCGACCAGCACAACGTGCCACGGGCCCGGGTAGTCCTGGGCCAGCAGAGGGGGCAGCGTCCAGGGCAGGCACGCATGCTCGTTGTGAGCAGGCACGATGATGCAGACGTCCGGCCACGCTGCGGGCGGAGGCGCCGGCTGCTGATCCTCGGCCGTCGGCTGGAGGTCCCAGAACCGTCCGCGCCGGCAAGCGATGACAAACCACGCCAGCACCGATGCGACGCCGACAGAGCAGAGCGCGAGCTCGGCCGTCACCCCTCAGGCGCGCCGCCTTCGGCCCGTCCGGGGATCCCGGCTCAGCGCGTCAGATGGCCTGGCAGGCCGGACAGAGACCGGACAGCAGCAGGCGGTGGCTGGTGACGCTGTAGCCGGTCGCCGCCTCGATCTGTCTGGTCGACTGGTCGACCATACACCCGGGCACCTCCGCCACCTCGCCGCATCGCTCGCACTGCACGTGCTCGTGGTGCGGAGTCGCAAGCTCGTAACGTGCCTTGCCGTCGCCGAGATCGACCCGCTGCGCCACACCACTGTCTTCAAGCCACAGCAACGCCCGGAACACGGAGGAGTAGTCGGCCGGGACTCCCGTACCGTTCAGCTCCAGCTGCATCTCGTCAATGGCCCACCCGTGACGTGGGGCGTTCGCCAATCGATCCCGAATGGCGTCCCGGACGGGGCTGGGTCGTGGCACACAGCCAAGATACCGAACACAGGCAGGGAGAGGGGCGGCTGCGTGCGCCGCCCAACATGTCGCTGCCGGTAGATTTCACTGAGGCCGGATCTGTGGATTCGGGCTAAGTTCAAGAATCGCTTGGGAGTGCCGGGAAGACTGGTCGGCGGAGGTGTCGACTTGCCCAAAGGGATTGGCCGTCCGCTGCCTCGGTTCGGTATCACGCGGGCCCAGCGGGAGGCTATCCGCACCAATCTGTGGTCGGTCCCGGCGCTCATGGTGGCGGCCATCGTCGTCCTCTTCGTCGCCACGTACGAAATGGACCTGGCGGCCGCGGATCATCGCCTGACCTTCCCGTCCTGGGTCAACTTCGGAGGGCCCGATTCATCTCGCCAGATCCTGATTGCCATCGCGGCCGCCGTCATAACGGTCGCGGGCGTCGTCTTCTCAATCACCATCCTGGCGCTGCAGCTGGCATCCCAGCAGTTCGGCCCCCGAATGCTGCGGAACTTCATCCGGGACCTCGGCACCCAGATCAGCCTGGGCGCCTTCGTTGCCACGTTCGTCTACTCGAACCTTGGGCTCATCGCGGTGACGAATCAGTTCGTGCCCCACCTGTCGATCACCGTGGCAGTCGGACTGCTGCTGGCCGACCTCGGCGTGCTGATCTACTTCATAGACCACGTCGCCACATCGATCCAGCTCACATCGGTCGTCTCGGGCATCGCGCGGGACTTCCGCAGGACGCTGAGCAACGTCCAGGCCGATGCGGCGCGGATGCAGGTTCAACCTGAGAAGGATCGAGAGGACATCCCGCTGCTCGCGGACCACGTCCTTCAGCACGGTGCCCCGGTCCCGGCGCTGGAGAGTGGATTCCTCCAGGCGGTTGGGCACCAGAATCTGCTCGCGATCGCGACGTCATCGGACGCCGTGATCCGGCTGATCCACCGGCCAGGACACTTCGTGGTCACCAACCAGCCCCTCGGTTACGTCCTGCCCCGAGAAGCCGTCAGGGCAGTCAGTGACGCCCTGGCGCGCGCACACATAGTCGGCCCCAACCGGACCCTGACCCAGGATCCGGGATTTGCGATCGACCAGCTCGTCGAGGTGGCGATTCGGGCGCTGTCCCTTGCCGTCAATGACACATTTACCGCGCTCAACTGCATCGACTGGTTGGGGGACTGCCTCTGTCGCGCGTGCGCGGCGCCTCTCCCGAGCGGCATCTACCAGGACGCTCAAGGGGCTGTCCGCTTGATCGAGCCCGCCGTCACACACGAGCGCCTGCTCAAGGGCGCGACTGACAAGGTGCGACAGGCCAGTCGAGGCATGCCCGCGATCATTATCCGGATGCTGGAGAACCTGCGGAAGGTGATGGGGGTCGTGCAAACCCCGGCTGAGCGTGAGCTGGTGCGCCACCACGCCGAGATGATCGTTCGCTCGGCTGAGGAGTCGGTGTCGGAGCCGGCAGATCTCGCCGACATCCTGTCTGCTCACAAGGCATTGCTGGAAACGACGACGCTCTTCTGGCACGGTTGACGAACCGCTGCGGGTCCGGAGGCGGTGCCGGGGTCAGAGCTCCAAGGACATCCCGTCCCGCGCCGCCTTGACATCCACCCCGGTGCGCTGGCTGATCTGGGCGGCGACCTCCCATGGGTGGGCGCGCCACACCTGCATGCCGTAGTGCGTGATGACGGCCAGCCGCGGCCGCGCCTCGGCGATGATGCGCTCGGCATCGTCCAAGCCGAGATGGGGAAGCTCCGGGCGGCTGTGCGCGAGCACGGTATGGATCAGCATCACCTCGGCGCAGTGCTGTTCCGCCATGCCCTCGTAGTACTTCGAGTCGGTCACCCAGCCCAACCTGGGCAGCCGGCCATCGCTGAGGTCGCCGAACCGAAAGCCATACGTCTCGGCGCCGTGGATGTGCCGCGGGGTGGTGGAGAACACGAGCTCGCCCAGGCGGTACTCGCACTCCGGCTCCAGACGGACCAGCTGCTCTGGAAAGTCACGCAGGTAGCGCAGCACCACCGGATCATCGTCAAGTGCGTCGCCAGGGCAGAACAGGGTGCCGCGCCGCCGGAACCCGCCCTCGGTCATCGCCTCGATCATCACGTTGATGTCGCCGCAGTGGTCCAGATGCCGGTGGCTGACCAGGATCCCGCTCAGCCTGGCCAGGTCCACCTTTCGCTTCGCGTACTGGACCACGGCTCCGGGACCTGGGTCCAGGGCCAGCCGCGTGGTTCCCTCCTCGAGATACAGCCCACCCGACGCGGCCAGCTGCTTCGCGACCATGAACCTGGCACCCGCAGTGCCCATGAACGTCAGCTTCACTGGGCCGCGTCAACCTCCGCGACCTCGGCCAGCGCCACCGTGCGGCCGAAGTAGCGTTCGTAGAGCTCCTCCACCCGGGCCAGGGTATCGATCTCGGCCGGTGGCTTGTCCGGCCGCAGCCGGACTATCCGCGGAAACCGGAGCGCAAAGCCGCTGCGATGGCGAGCCGAGCGCTGGATGGCGTCGAACGCGACCTCGATCACCGTGTTCGGTTCGACCAACCGCGACCGACCGTAGTCGGCCACGGTGTGGGCGAGGAAGAAGTCCGTCATCTCGGCGATCTCGAGGTCAGTCAGTCCGCTGTAGGCCTTGCCCACGTTGAGCAGCCGGTCTGAGGCCTCGTCCTGGACGGCGAAGGTGTAATCGGACAGGACCCCGCGCCTCTTCCCGTGGCCCCATTCGACCGCCGTGACGACCACGTCCAGTGTGGCCAGTGGCCGCTTCAGCTTCAGCCAGGCCATGCCCCGGCGACCTGGCGCATAGGTGCTGGTCGGGTCCTTGACCATCAGTCCCTCGTTTCCTCGCTGGCGCGTCTCCTGGAAGATCCGGTCGAGGTCTCCTGGCCCGTCCGCGGTCTCGAGCCGGGCCAGCAGGAATGGCCAGCTCAGGTCCAGTTTCTCCATCAGGCGCCGGCGTTCCGCGAGCGGTCGGTCCATCACGACGTCTCCGTCCAGGTACAGCAGGTCGAAGGCGACGAAAACGAGCGGCACTTCTCGGCGCAGCGCCGCAGACACATCTTTGCGGCCCAGCCGCCGCTGCAAGTCGAAGAAGGGCAGCACGCGGTCGCCTCGGTGGGCGAGGACCTCTCCATCCAGGACGAGCTCCTGGCCGCCGAGCGCCAACCCCGCCTCCACGATCTCCGGGAATGCAGCCGCGGTTTCCTTCAGCTCCCGGCTGAAGAGCTCGCACCGGCCCATCGCGCGGTGGAGCTGGCAGCGGACGCCGTCGTACTTCTCCTCGGTCCACACGGTGCTCGCGGCCATCCGCTCGAAGGCCTCCTCGGGCGCCTCCACCGGCGTCGCCAACATGAAGCGCAGCGGCTGGAAGAGCGTGATCCGAGTCCCCGCCAGCTCTCCGGCGCGGCAGCGGACCGCCGTCTCCCCCACGTCGCCGGTCAGCATGTGGACCCGGCGCACCGCCTCCAGCGGAACGTCGAAAGCCTGTGCGATCGCCGCCTCGACCAGACCTTCCTGGAGGCCTATTCGCATCTCGAAGCTGAGCACCTTGACCACGTACTTCGCCGCCAGGGGGTCGAGGCGACCCAGCAGCTGCCCCAGGAGTTCCTGCTTTGCAGCGGCAGTCTTCGCCACCCGGATCTCTTCCAGGGCAGCCGCGACCTGGCCCAGGGAGAGCTGGGTCGGGTGAGTGTGCCCGCTCAGCGCCTCGAACGCCCAGTCGCCGAGGTCAGAGTGCTTGAGGAAGAGCGCGTTCAACTCGGCAGTATCGCCGCCCGACAGGCGCTCGACGACACGCCCGATCGTGGCCCAGCCCAGGTTGAGCGTCCGCCTTTCGGCCCGACCGTATGGCTGGCCGCTCATATAGATGGCTGCGCGGCGAAGGTCGTCCGGGGTCAGCGGGCGCAGATAGTCGGCAAGAAGGCGGGCTTTTTCGAGCGTTGAGGATGTGGCTCCAATCCCCTCCGCCGTCTGGGCGAAATGCAACACCGGCTGCTCATCTTGACAGTTCCCTGATTGAAGCCGGGGATTGGGCCATCGCAGTCAGCGTTTAGTAAGCTTCCTCCGTCAGTGATTCGCTGTCCGTACCTCGAGCAGCTCTACAAGGAGCGGCACGGTCCTCTCCGTGTCTACCATTTCGACTGCCACGTCGACCACCGCTCCAAGCGCAAGGTCGCGTTGCACGAATCCCCGCCCATCTGCGTGCGCAACTTCGAGGACTGCCCGCTGTACCGGCAGGAGAAGCGGCGCGAGGACGACATCATCCACCGCTACACCGACTGACCCTTGCGGGTCTTCATCTCAGCCGACATGGAGGGGGTGGCCGGGATCTCGCGCGACGAGCAGACGGATCCAGCCTCGCCCTTCCACGCCGGCAGCCGTCGCCTGATGACCCTGGAGGTGAACGCTGCCATCGAGGGCGCGCTCGAGGCCGGTGTCCAGGAGATCGTCGTCAGCGACGGTCATTGGGACTGCACCAACCTGCTTCCCGAAGAGCTGCATGCGCGCGCCGAGCTGGTCAGCGGCTACCCGCGGCGCCTGTACATGGGCGAGGGTATCGGGCCTGGCTTCGATGCCGCGTTCATGGTCGGCTACCACGCCTCAGCGGGAACGCAAGACGCCGCCCTGGACCACACCTACGCCGACCCGAACCTGGTCGTCGCGGTTCGACTGAACGGCACTTCCCAGTCGGAAGGGAGCCTGACCGGCTACCTGTGCGGGGCATTCGACTGCCCCGTCGCGCTCATCAGCGGCGATGCTGCCGCGGTATCCGAGATGCATCAGTTCGTGCTCGAGGTGGAGGGAGTGGTGGTCAAGGAGAGCCTCAGTCGTCAGGCCGCGCGCTCGCTTCATCCGGAGGTGGCACGGGAGCGCATCCGGACGGGCGCCCGGCGGGCGATCGAGCGCCTCGCCAACATCCCGATCATGCGCCTCGACGGACGCATCGAGCTGGAAGTGGATTTTGTCACCCCAGCCATGGCCGATTCATGTGATCGCGTGCCGCGCGTGAGCAGGCTGGCTCCGCGCACGGTCGGATACACGTCGGACGAGTACGTGGAGATCTACCAGCTCTTCCTGGCACTGGTCGACCTGGCCAAGGCTGCCGCGTAACGCGGACGCGGCGCCAGACGTACCCGAGGTGATTACGTGGACGACGCTGAGGCGGTCGAGCTGGTCCTGGCCGGGGACCGCAGCGGGGCGGCGTACCTGATCGAGCGATACCAGATGGACGTATACAACGCAAGCCTCCGGATACTGGCCAATCCCGCCGACGCAGAGGATGTGACGCAGGACACGTTCCTGGCCGCGTTCGAGCGCATGTCGACCTACCGCCCGGGCGAGGCGCTCTCGCCCTGGCTGCGCGCGATCGCGCGTCACCGCGCCATCGACCTGGTGCGCCGCCGGGCCAGAGCACCTGAACCCGAGCTGCCGGCGGCCCCGGAGAGCGTCGAAAAGATTGCGCTCGATCGAATCGAGGCTGAGCGCGTCCGTGCGGCGCTGAACCGCCTGCCGAGCCGCGATCGGACACTCCTCGTCCTTCGTTACTGGGAGGACCAGTCGGTGGAGTCGGTGGCGAGCTCGTTGGGCATGACCGAGGGTGCGGCGCGGGTGGCCCTGCTCCGCGCGCGGCGGTCGCTCGGAGCTGTGCTCGTCGAACAGGAGACCAGCGTTGAAGTGTGACGAGGCCCGGCGCCTGCTCCTGACTGACGCCGCGGACCCACGGGCGATCGAGCACCTCGAGGGGTGCAGGGAATGCTTCGAGGCCATCGAGGCTGCCGACCCGGTGGTCCCGCTGCTGGTTGCAGCACGTCCCGCCGACGCTGCCGGCCCTTCGAGCCTGGCCACGGCCGTGCTCGCGCGCTGGCGTCCCGGACGGTCCAGGTTGGTGACCGCGGGAATCGCGATCGCCGTCACCCTGGTCGCGATCGCCGTCGAAGCTCTGTTCGGTGTCGATCCGGCTCGACTGGCAAGCCTCGGCCTTGGTCTGGGTGCAGCTGCCGCAAGCTTGATCAGCGGCGCCCTGACCGCCGTCCAGACGGTGCAGAGCATCTTGGTGGGCGCGCCCGCCGTGCTCGCAGCGCTGACGGCGTTGACCGTTCTAGCCTGCGGGACCTGGGTCAAGCTGGCGCGCAGCCTCCCCGACTGGAGGCCTGCCTCATGATTGCCGTCCTGGCGGTAGTCGGCGCGCTCTTCCTGGCGGCGCCTGCCGCCGACCCTTCTCCAACGCCCGGGGCCGACGCCACCCCCAGTGCGCCGGCTCCGGCATCGTCGCCAGCCGTGGCGCCGACGCCCATCCCACTTCGCACCGGCAACGGCAGCATCAAGATCTTCGGCGGCAGCTACACCTTGCCCGCTGGTGAGGTCACGGACAGCGTCCAGGTGACCGGCGGCTCCGTCCGGATCGAGGGCACTGTGACTGGCGACGTCACTGTTTTCGGCGGCAGTTTGATCATCGACGGCACGGTGGGTCACGACGTACGGGTGACGGGCGGATCTGTTCGCCTGGGGCCCAATTCGAGCGTCGGCCACGACATCAGCGTGTTTGGTGGCAGCGTCCACCGGGCCCCGGGCTCGCAGGTCGGACACGACATCGTCGTGAATTCGGGAGGCCGGGGTGGGGACGTCTGGTTCCAGGGGCCTTTCAGGTTCGGCTCTCCCTTCCACTTCCCGCCATTCAACTTTGTCTCCGCTCTCGGGCTGGCGGTGGCCATCGTTGTCATCGGAGTGCTGCTCCAGGCCGTCTTTCCCCGCCAGCTCTCGAGCACGAGCGCGGCGCTGGTCGACCGTCCCCTGGCCAGCCTCGGCGTCGGCTGCCTCACCGCAATTGCCGGGGGCCTTGTAGCCGTGCTGCTGGCGATCACGATCCTGCTGATACCCGGCAGCGTGGCCGTCGTGCTGGCCCTGATTGGTGCCTTCCTGTTCGGCTGGACTGCCGTCGTGCTGGCCGTCGGCCAGCGGATCATGGAACGGCTCGACTGGCATGGCGGTCCCATCTGGGCGCTGGTGGTCGGAGGCGTCCTGGTGGCGCTCGTCCTCAACGTTCCCTTCCTGGGCGGCCTGGTGCTGCTGCTGGGCGGCGCCTGCGCCCTGGGCGCGGTCGTCCTGACCCGGTTCGGCACTCAGCCCATCGCCACGTGGCTGCCGCCAAAGCCACCCCCGCCAGCGCAATGAGTGTTTGGAGGACCCACGTATGCGAGTTCAGCTGGCCTTATTTGGACTGGCGCTGAGCGCGGCGGCCGCCTCAGGATGCGAGATCAATGTCGGTCCCGCCCAGACCGTCCAGGGCTCCGGGAACGTGAAGACGGAGTCCCGCGACGTGCGCGGATTCGACGCGGTCGAAGTCGCCGGCATCGGCACACTGGTCGTCACGCAGGGCGACAGTGAGCACCTCACGATCTCGGCCGAGGACAACATCCTGCCCAAGCTGGCGTCGGACGTCGTCAACGGGCGCCTCGAGCTTCATCCTGAGGCGAATACCCATCTGGACACGACGCAGCCGATCCGGTACGACCTCACGGTGAAGCAGCTCAAGGAGATCCGCCTGGCGGGCAGCGGCGATATCCAGGCAAGCACCCTTAACGCCGACTCCCTCGACCTTGCCGTCGCTGGTTCAGGGAACGGCAACATCGGGCACCTGACCGCGAAGACCCTGAACGTGACGATCGCCGGTTCGGGGACGCTGACACTCGCCGGACAGGCGGTGCAGCAGAACGTCCACATCTCCGGGTCAGGACCTATCGGGCCTCTGACTTGCAGAGCCAGCAGGCGAACGTCGACATCGCCGGCTCCGGAGACTGCGCCGTGAGGGTCTCAGACAGATTCGACGTCATGATCGCCGGCTCCGGCAACGTCACCTACTTGGGGTCGCCCACCGTCAACCAGACGATCGTGGGCTCGGGCAGGGTGTCGAAGGCCGGCTAGGCGTGGGTTGGTTTAGAGCTGGCCCCTGACCTCGCCGTCAGGGAACTTGGTGGAATGAACGTTGACATAGTAGGCGTCGGGATGCTTGACGATGCTCCGCACGAGCGGCGGCCCAGCGCCTTTGCAGCCGTGCGACGAGCCACCTGTCGGGGGCGACAGATTCAGCACGATGGGACCTGCCTTTCCCGCTGGGCCCCTGTGGATGTGGGCCTGAGTGACCGTCCCCTGAAGCTTCTGGACCGACAGGTTCCAGCACACCTGGTTGTGCGGCAAGTCCACCGTAATCTTCGCCGTGCCGGTAGCAGTCGACTTGATGGGCGGCGTTTCAGTTGTGCCGACCAGGTTTGTGGGGAAGGACGATGCTCCCGCCGCTGGCGTGGGTGAGATCGGGGCGGTGGCGCTCGGAGCCGGTGTGCTCGTTGCGGGTGCGCTCTTGGCATATCCGCCCTGCCAAGCGCTGGCAAAGGCCAGGACGACCATGGCAGCGGCAAGGGATAGAAGGCCGCGTCTCATCCATGTTCCTCCTCGATACCTGCTATCGAGACGGCGTTCGCAACCATCGACTCAGATCCCATCACCCGGTCAACCTCTGTACGACGAACGTATCAACCACTCCTGGCTCATCGCGACCTCCAAAGGGAGGGTGCAGCTCTCTGTCGGACTTCGCGCGACAGCCCTGTCGCCCGGGGTAGGGCCAGCCTCACCCATCGTCGTCAGCGGGTTCGCAGGAAGTCGAGGACTCGCCGGCTCAGCAGTGCAGCTGCGTCCGCGTCGTAGGAAGGCAGGCTGGGGTCGGCGAAGTAATGCTGCTCACCGGGGTAGAGGAACAGCTCGGCGTGCTCGGGCCGACTCGACGAGTGCACGGGCGGCGTCGAGGTCGCCCTCGTTGACGAAGATCGGGTCGGCGTCCATCGGGTGGATCTGCACCGGCACGGCCGCCGGCCAGGCCGTCCCGAACGCCGACGTGGGCACACAGGAGTAGAGCAGCAGGGCCCCTCGGGCCCCGGCGCGGGTTTGAGCGAGTTTCTGCGCCGGCAGCACCCCGAGCGAGAAGCCGGCGTAGACGAGCTCGTTGGGCAGCCCGTTCGCGGCAGCCACCCCGCGCTCGATGATCTCGGCGAAGCCGACCTGCTCGGCGTGCGCGATGCCCTCGTCGAGAGTGGCGAAGGTATGGCCGTCATAGAGGTCGGGAGCGTGCACGGTGTGGCCGGCTCGCCGCAGTTCGTCTGCGAATGCGCCGAAGCCCGCCGTCTGACCCTGTGCGTGGTGGAATAGCAGCACCTCTGCCATGGGGCCTCCTTTGTCGGATCGATAACCAGGCGTAAAGGGAGTCGGTGTGGGTGCGCGAGGGACGCGCCGCGGGACAGCGCGGCGTGTTGTCGAAACGGCCCTCTCGTTGCGTCGGGCAGGCGCTGACGTGCCAGGACACTAGAGGGCGAAGGCGAGCTGCTCTGTCTCGTGGAGCGGGTGGGCGCGAACGCCTCGCTTCCTCAGGTGCTTGGCGAACTCGCCGGCGAACCCGTGCACCGTGTAGACCTGGTCGGCTCCGGAACGTCGCACAACCTCCACCAGCTCGTCGAAGTCGCAGTGGTCGGAGAGGGGGAACGCCAGGTCGGCTCCGAACACACGCCAGAAGCTCGGGTCCATCGCCCAGCCCGAGACCAGCGCAGTTCGGTAGCGATTGAGTCCGCGGACGGCGTCCTTGCCGACGGGTGGAGCGATCACGACCCGGTCCCCCGGGTCGCCGTCGAGCTCGACCCAGTCGGGCAGGGCCACGCCAGCCACCTCGTAGCCGCGGGCGAAGGGAACGCAACGCTCCTCCAGCGCGAACGTAAGGCCAAATGGTGCCAGCGCCAGCATGAGCTCTTCGGCCTTGCCCAGGGCGTGAGCGAGCAGGACCGGAGTGATGCGCGCCTCAAGTGCCCGGCGGCACCAGATTGCGACCTGTTCGGCGACCGAGTCGGGGTCGGGGAACCGGAAGTGAGGCCGGCCGTACGTGCTTTCGATGACGATGACGTCGGCCGCCGGGATCGGGGTGTCCGGCTGGCCGCGGCCCTTGCGCAGCTTGAGATCGCCGCTGTACAGGAGACGGCAGCCACCATGGTCGAAGACGAGCTGGGCAGAGCCCAGCATGTGGCCCGCACAGTGGAGCGAGACGGTGGCCTCGCCGAGCGGCTGGCGCTCTCCCAGCGCCAGCAAGCGCACGCCCTTCGGCCGCCGGTCGGCGGTGAGCATGGCGTAAGTGCCGTCCGTCATCAGGGCGGACCGGTGGCGGCGGGTATGGTCGGAGTGGGCATGGGACACGAAGGCGAGATCTCGCACAGTGAGAGGGTCGAGCCAGAGGTCGTGGCCGACCAGAGAGATGCCCTTGTCCCAGGTCACGTGCCGCGTCATGCCCGGCTGTAGCGTAACTCCGAGGGGCTGTCCTCCGGCGCCTCCTAGAGGCGGACGGCTGCGAGCTGAAAGCGGTCGTCCATCGCGAAGAGATGGGGGGGCAGTTCGATGCCGATGGCGGCATACGCCTCGAACGGCATCCCGATGTCCACAACCCACACCTCACCTGCGTACGCTGGCCCCTCCGCCGATAGCAGACCCTTCTTGGGCAGTCCCAGCGTCACGGTCACCGCTGCCTGCACGCACGCTCCGGCCACCAGACCCCTGTCGGCGTCCAGCCCGGAGGGCACGTCCACTGATAAGACGCGCCGGCCTGACGCGTTCATGGCCTCGATCCAGTCGGCCACCCGTCCCGCTGGCGGCCGCGAAAGGCCGGTGCCCAGCAGGGCGTCGACCAGGAGCTGGGCGTCACCGAATTCGGGCCCAGCCGCGATCTCCACCCCCTGGGCCTTCAACGCATTCGCCTCCTCCAACGCGGGCCCTGACAACCCAGGGGGGTCGATGCAGGCGACGCCGGCCAGCCGGCCCCAGCGATGCAGGTGCCTCGCGGCTGCCATGCCGTCGCCGCCGTTATTGCCTCGACCGCAGACTACGTAGGTGCGACCGCGGCAGTGCCTGGCGATCTGCCAGCCGGCCGCCTCCATCAACCAGCTGACAGGGAGCGCGAACCGCTCGGCTGCAAGGTGGTCCACCTCGCGGACCTGAGCGCTAGTGAGCGTCGGGACGCTGGACGACGAACGCGCAGTACGGGTCACGGCGGTGAATGGAAGCGGACTGCGACACGGTCGCGTCCAGCAGTTTCACCAGCAGGTGCGGAGTGATTGTGCACACCTGCGGGTACTTGAGGGCGGTGTTTCGGAACGGGCAGTTGTGGATGGTGATCCGCACCCCCTCGGGGGTCTCTTCTTTCTCCGCCAGAGTGCCTGCCCGGCCGATCCATTCCACGACCCGATCCAGCTTCTGGTCGAAGCTCAGGCCTTTCATCTGGGCCTCGATGCCCCCGGCATAGCGCTCGGCGACTCGTTCGAAGACCGCATCGACGAGCTCGGGGCCACCCAGCTCGGTGACTTCGGTGAGTATCATCGTCGCGAGCTGGCCGTACCGCTTGGGGAACGCGGCGTCGGCCTTGTCGGTGAGCGAAAACATCAGCGAGGGTCGCCCCCTCTTGCTCTTTACAGGCTCGCTCTGCACCAAACCGTCGCGCTCGAGGTTGGTGAGATGCTGGCGGACCGCGTTCGGCGTGATTCCGAGCTGGGCCGAGATCGTCTCGGCGCTTGCCGCCTGCCTGAGGCGAAGGAGCTCCAGGACCTCCATCCTGGTGGATCGGCCGGCGATCAGGGAATGCATGTCCGGCGGGGGCCTGGCCGCGAGCTTAGCACAGCCATGGGCCGAGTCTTGACAACATTTTTCAAGGATGTCCTTGACAAAATCTGGACGGAAGCTACACTCTACATCGTCCGCCAAGAAGCGAAAGAGGGTGAAAGGTGATGATTGAGGAAGCCTGCGTCGCGATCGAGGATATCGAAGAGCGTGAGCGGCGGGCACGTGAGATCAAATACGGTCGCCGCAACAGGATCCGATACATCGATCGACTTCTCAACGAGCTGGAGATGCTCAACCTGGCCGACGAGACTCAGGTGCCTGAGCGGCTGGCAACAGAGCTCGGCCGGCTGATGGCGGACAGCGCCGTCGTGGCGCTCGTGGAACAGGCCCGGCCCGAGAGCGTCACCGAGGCGATGGACGTCCTGTACGAGATCCAGGACAGCCTCATGTTCAACGAACAGGCTGACGAGTAGGCCCCGGGTTCTGGGCTCAACGGCCTTCCCTGCGCTTCTGGGCGAGGTAGGCCTGGTACTGCCGGTACGCCTCCTGCTTGCGCGCGTCCACGATCTTCGTATAGCCCTGCAGCGTATTCAAGTTGGCGTGGCCCAGCACCTCCTGCACGAGACGCACGTCGCCACCGGTGACCTCCAGGAGGCTCGTCGCGGCGGTGTGTCTGGCTGAGTGCGGTGACTTGAACGACCACACGCCCAGCTCGCGCCGGAGCCGCCGGACGATGTGGCGTGCTCCGGCCGCGGTCAGACGGCGATCCCCTCCGGGCCTTCGCGACCGGTCGTAGTTCACGAACAACGCCATGTCGACGTCCTCACGCGCCAGCAGGTAGTCGTCGATGGCCCCCTTGGCATCGTCAGTGAGATAGACCGCTCGCTGTTTCGAGCCCTTACCCGTCACCACGAGCCGGCTGCCCTGGCGCGGCACGTCGGTCCGGTCGAGCTGGAGCGCTTCCGAGATCCGACAACCGGTGCTGATCAGGAAATGCACCAGTGCCCGATCTCGCTTTCCGATCGGCGTCTCCGTCGGCAGAGCTGCCAGTAGTCTGGACAGCTCATCTCCGGACATTGGCTTGGGAAGGCGCTGCGTCAGCTTTGGCAGTGTCACTCCGTTCGACAGATCGCTCTCGACGAGCTTCTCGCGGGCGAGCCAGCGCAGCCATGACCGCACGGCAACCAGCGCCCGCGCACGCGAGGCGGGACTCTTCAGGGTCAGCGCCAGGTGGCGCTGGTATGCACGCAAGTCTTCGTGTCGAAGATCCGCCATACCCAGGCTATGTCCACGGCCGGCCAGGAAGCCGCCGAGCTTACGCAACTCACCCTGATACGCGCGGACGGTGTTCTGGCTCCGATTCGCTTCGAGCTGGAGCCAGCTCAGATACTCGTCAGCGGCGGCCTGGAAGTCGAGTGCCATGTCGAGGCCAGCGTGGTGCGAATTCTATTACGGGACCGTCACCTTAGCTTTCGTAACATGGTTGACGTGCGCATCTGGGCTAGGGGAGGCGCCGCCGTGAGCAGCGCAGTGCTCTCGTTCATCCTGACCTGGGCCCTGCTCAGCGCGACGCTCCCCAGCCCGCTCAGCGCTCCCCCTCCCGGCCCCGTGCTGGAGACGGTGGCGCCATCTCAGCTGGCAGCCATGGGCCTGCGCCTGGAGTCGACGCTCCAGCCCGTCGAGCTGCCTGATTCGGTGACGACGGCCCTCGGCGTCCGGCTTCCGAGCACGGTCCTACTCAGAAAGGATGCCGAATCGGTGGTGCGGCAGACCAGCGGCGGAGTGCAGGGACTGATCGAGACCAGTCTCACGTATGCAACGGCCTCAGGCGCAGGGTCTCGATCCCGCAACGTCACCATGGTGCACAGATTGGTCTGGGTGGTCGTGGGCACCCGCGCCGGCGTCAGCGCGACGAGCGGGCTGCTCCAGATGCTGTGGTTGGTCGACGCCCACAGCGAGCGGATCCTTCTGGAGCTCGTGGTACCGACCCCGAATACGGGGGGTGGCGGCCTCCCGGCACCAAGCGGGCCGTGAGCCTGACTCAAGGGGCAGTCAGGACGCCCTGGGCCGGATGACCCGCGTATACGTCAGCCGCCGCTCATCGCCTGCAAGACGTAGATTTCGTCGCCGTCGCGGGTAGCGGCCCCCAGGTCCTCGCGTACGTCGGTCTCGTTCAAGAAGAGGTGAACGTGCTCTCGCACTTCGCCTCGCTCGTTCAACACGTGCGTGCGCAGCAGGGGATGCCTGGCCATCGCGTCCTCCAGGGCCGAGCCCACGTCGGCGCCGCTCACCGGCAGGCGGGTCCGGCCATCGCAAAACTGCGCCAACATCCGTGGAACGCTCAGCGTCATCCGCGGCATCAGACCTGGATCGCAGCCAGCGACTCCACGCGCGGGAAGGTCCCAGGCAGGCGCGTCCACCGGTCGCCGTCGTCGAACGTGGCGTAGACGTGGCCCCCTGTCGTCCCGAAGTAGATGCCGGGCGGGTCCTCGACATCGACAGCCATGGCATTGCGCAGCACTCCGCTGTAGCTCGGGTCATCGAGGCCGGCGTGGGTCCGCACCCAGTGGTCGCCCGCGTCGTCCGTCCGGTAGACGCCGGGCTGGCCACAAGGAAACATGCGCACCTGATCGCTCTCTTGCGGGACCACGAACAGCGTCCGAGGGCGGCGAGGATGCATGACCATGGGGAAGCCAAAGCCACTCGGCAGGCCGTTCTCGATCCGCTCCCAGCTGTCACCGGCGTCGATGCTTCGATAGACACCGGTGTGGTTCTGCTGGTAAAGCCGGTTGGGCTCGGTCGGGTCCTGGACGAACTTGTGCACGCACCGGTTGACCTCGCCGTACTTGCGCTCCTCTGCATCGAGCACCGCGCCGACCCCTTGATTCTTGATCGTCCAGCTCTGGCCGCCGTCGTCGCTGCGGAAGATGCCGACCGCTGAGATGCCTACGAAGAGCCGCTCGGGGTCCCCCGAGTCCTGCACGATGGTATGCAGGCAGAGACCGCCCGCTCCCGGCAGCCACCCCTCCCGGGTCGGATGAGTCTCGAGTGGATCGTTCATGCTCCAGTTGCTGCCGGAGTCATCGCTCCGGAAGAGGGCAGCGTGGGAGACGCCCGCCCACAACGTCTCCGGCCGCGAACCCGCCTGGACCGCCCACAGCTGCTTCAGCTGTCTCGGGGAGCCCTCGGGGAAGCAGGGGCTGGCCTCGATCGGCTCCCAGGTGCGACCGCAGTCTCGGCTCCGCTGCAGATGAGGGCCGTAAACGGGGCTGGACAGGCCCGCGAGGACGATCGGGGCGGTCCCACGCCTGTCGACGAACAGCGAGTACACCTGCCAGCCCGGATGCGCGGGCTCGCGCAGCCTCCACGCCGAGCGGTGATCGTGGGAGTCGAGCGCAAACAGGCCTTTCTCGGTTCCAACCAGCAGCGTCACTGCCACGACGGCTTCCTCCTTACTTCGCGATTTCCTTACTTCTTCGCGATTTCCTACGCGATGTCGCGCGTTGCAAAGCCAACGCTATCTCGGTGGCGCCGGCGTGTCAGAGGCCGGAGTCAGCGGACGAGCTCGAGCCCGAGCACGATCGCGATCGCCTGTGACCTCGACCGTGCCGCCAGCTTGCCCAGGATACTCGCCACGTGCTTGTTCACGGTATTCGGGCTGATTGACAGCCGGGAGGCGATCACGCGGTTGGAGACGCCGGTCATCAGCAGTGACAGAACGTCCCACTCCCGGGCCGACAGGCCGGCGAACCGTGTCCTGGCCGACGCCCACGCCGGAGGGCTCTGCTCTCGCCGACGTTCGCGAGCAGCCGGCTCGGCGACCTCGATGGCAAAGCTGATGGCCTCCGGCAGGCTCATTGCGGCCCCACGCCTCTCCGCCGCTTCCGCCGCATGCGCCGGGACCGCGACCCGGCAGGCTGCCATCGACTCCTCCAGCCGGCGACGCCAGTGCGGAGCCGCTGCCCCTCCGAGGCGAGTCCGCGTCGCTGCGGCGGCCGCCGCCAGGGTCAGAGCGCGCTCGGGCTCCGAGCAAGCAGCCGCCAGCCGTGCGAACCCCTCCAGGCGGTAGGCCACGCTCATGCCGTCGTTGAGCCGTCCGAGCACACCGATGCTCACTTGCAGGTGCGATTGGGCAACCTCCCGGTCGCCGACCTCCAGAGCCAGCTCACCCAGAACGCCGATCGACGTGGCCAGCCCCCATACATCACCCCTGACCCTGGCCAGGACGATGCACTCCTCGAGCCTGACATGGGCGTCCTCATAGCGGCCGTCCGCGATCGCGACCAGCGCGAGGCTGCCCAGGGTGCGCCCGGTGTCGATCCGGCCCAGTCGCTGCTGGATGGCGAGCGCCTCTTCGAGGCAGCGCTCGGCGCCGCGGTGATCGGCTCGCGAGAGCAGCACCAGGCCGAGCGCGCGCAGCACGAGCGCCGTCTCTGGCTCATCGGCCAGCTCGCGAAGAATCGTGAGCCCTTCGGTCAGAAACCGCTGCGCGGCGACGTAGTCACCCTGCCGGTAGACGATCTGGCCCGCCCAGCGCAGGGCGCGGGCCCTCGCGGCACGGTCACCACGTGAGGTGGCGAGCGCCTGTTCCAGCCAGAGACGCCCCTCGGACAGGTTCGAGAGCATGTGCCAGAACCAGGCAAGTCCTCCGGCCAGCCTCAGGGCCAGGTCCGGGTCCGCCCGCAGGCTCCATGTGAGGGCGGCGCGGAAGTTCTGGCGATCGTCCGCCATCCGCTGCACCCACTCGTCGAGCTGGCTCAGCGCCTGTTCCTGGGTCGATGCCTCGGCCAGTGCCGCGAAGTATTCCGCATGACGCGCCCGAAGGGTCTGTGCTTCGCCGGCTTCCTCCAGCCGCTCGGTGGCGTACTGGCGGGGCAGCTCCAACAGGCGGTAGCGAAGCTCTCGCGACCCGGCTTCCGCCTGGAGCAGCGACTTGTCGATCAGCGCTGCCACGTTGTCCAGCACGTCGCCTTCATGCAGGACGTGGTCCGCACAGACAGCCCGCAGGGCATCGAGGCTGGCGAGGCCCGAGAACACCGAGAGCCGGTTGAACAGCACCTTCTCCGTTTCGGAGAGCCGCTCGTAGCTCCAGTCGATCGTGGCCCGCAGGGTTCGCTGGCGGGCGGGCAAGGCGCGAGAGGTGGTCGTAAGAAGCCTGAGAGCGTCACTCAGCTGGTCGGCCACCTGCTCGACCGCGAGTGTCGTAAGGCGTCCGGCGGCAAGCTCGATGGCGAGGGGGATGCCCTCGGTCAACGTGCAGATTCGGGCCACGGCCGAGGCGTTGGCGCTGGACAGCGTGAAGGAGGGCTGGAACGAGCGCGCTCGCTCTATGAAGAGCCTCACGGAGTCGAAGCGGCCCAGGGCGTTGGGGTCCACGCCGGTGTCGGCGGATGGGATCGGGAGCCTGGGCAGCCGCCAGGCCAGCTCGCCGGGCACACCCAGCGACTCCCGGCTGCTGGCCAGGAACTTCACGTGAGGACACGCCTGAAGCAGCGTGAAGGCAAGCTCTGCACAGGCCGCCTGGTGGCTGCAGTTCTCGAGCAGAATCAGGACCCCAGCCTCGCCAATCGCCTCAGCCAGGCTGGTCGCAACCTCGATCTCGGGACGCTCGCGGACGCCAAGGGCTGAGGCCACGGAGCTGGCGACGAGGTGCGAGTCCGTCACGTCCGCCAGCTCCGCCAGGAACACACCTCCGGGGAAGTCCTGCAGGAGGCGCTCGGCGGACGCAAGAGCCAGCCGGGTCTTGCCCGCCCCGCCGGGGCCGCATATCGTGACCAGGCGGTGCTCCCGCAGCGCCCCCGTCACTTCGTCGAGCTCGTGCTCCCTGCCCACGAAGCTGGTGAGCTGTCGGGGCAGGCGAACACTCTTCAGCGTGGGTGCCGGTTCTTCAATCAGGGCGAGGCTGCTTACTCCGCCCGGAGTCAGGGACGTCTTCCGCTGTGTGGCGGTCCTCCCACCCAATTCGGGGCTACATGTTAGGCGCGCACCAGGTCTTGGGAAAGCGGCCCGATTGAGTCGGGCGGCCTCCTGGCCTCAGGGCAGGCTCAGGCCTGCGGCTTCTGTGCGAGGGATTCGTCCGGATAGCCGAGCTCGACGTCGAGTGTGAAGGTCAGCTCGTCGCCTGCCATCACGCCCCAGTCGAAGACGCGGTTCCAGGTGATGCCGAAGTCCCGCCGGTCCACCGTGAACTGCGACGTGAAGCCCGCTCGCAGACCCCACGGGTCGCTGACGACGCCGTGAAACTCGGCAGGGATCTCGATCCCACGCTTCACTCCCTTCAGGGTCAGATCCCCCTTGATCAGGAAGCCGCTCCCGGTCGGCGCGATGGAGGTGCTTCGGAACGTGATCGTGGGGTGGTTCTCCGCGTCCAGCCACGGCTCCGAGCGCATGAAGTCCTCCTGCGCGGGGTGCCCCGTGGTGACGGCGCGCGCGTCGATCTCCACCTCGAACGAGGACTCGAGAGGGTTTTCCGCATCGACTCGAAGCCCGCCTGATACCTTCGGGAGCTTCGCCCTCAGGTTGGCCACCGAAAAGTGGCGCACGCTGACCATGATCTGGCTGTGGATCGGGTCCACGTTCCAGGTCCCGGCAATCAACCCAGTCTGCGGCTCTGTCTGCGGTTGCGTCATTTGCGCCACCAACAATAGCGATCCCGAGGCTCTACCGCCTCAGAATGGCCCCATGCTCCCAGAACCGCTCGTCGAGCTCGCGCTGCGGCCGTGGGGCCGGCCGCGTGTGGGACTGATACAGCACTCAACGCCCGAGCGGCTGCTCGAGCTGTGGCCAAGTTTTCCGATGCCCGGCCCCAACCACGTCTGCCTGATCCGCTGCGCTCCCGAACGGGTGGACCCGATGATCGACGAGACGCGCCAGCTGGCCGCCGCGCAAGGTCTGCGCTGCATGTGGATTCTGGACCCCGGCGCCGAGCCAGCCGACATCGGCGACCGCCTCACCGCTCGGGGGATCCCTCAGATCGAGGAGCTGGACGTCATGGTTCTGCCGGTGGGAACAACGGTAGCCTCAGGCGATCCGGCCATCGAGATCGTCGACGGGCTGCGCGACGAGGCCACGTACCAGGCCGCCGAGGCCGTGCAATCAGCCGCGTTCCAGGACACCGGCCCCCTGCCCGGCCAGCGTGAGCGCTTCGCCGAGGCGCGTGCCGACGCCGCGCGGCGGCTCTTCCTGGCCCTCGTCGGCGGCGAGCCCGCCGGCGCGGGCTGGGCGACAGTGCATCAGGACGGCATCCTGCTCAACGGTGGCGCGGTCCATCCGCATTTCCAGGGGCGCGGCGTCTACCGGGCGCTGGTGGCGGCCCGACTCGGGCTCGCCCGCGAGGTCGGCGCCGCCGGCGTGTGCGTTCAAGCAAAGTCCCACACATCGGGCCCGATCCTGTCGCGGTTCGGCTTTCGCACGGTTGGCCTCTGGCGCCTGTATGCCGACGGCGGCGGCTGACCGCGGGCGCCAGAGGCCGTACGCTGTCCGACCATGCAGGCCCGCGTGGGCATCGACACCGGAGGCACCTTTACCGACCTGGTGTTGCTCGATGCCACAGGCAAGACCATCCGGCTCAAGGTCCCCAGCACCCCTGCCGACCCCGCCGAGGCGTTGATCGAGGGCCTTCGCCGCCTCATCGCGCTCGTGCCCGACGCCACCCCCGAGGCCGTGGCCCACGGCACCACGGTCGCCACCAACGCCATGCTGGAGGAGCGTTTCCAGACCCTGGCGCTGGTCACCACCCGTGGCTTCCGCCACGTCCTCGAAATCGCCCGCCAGAGCGTCCCTTCCGGGTACGGCAACTCCTACTTCTGGGTCAAGCCGGACCGCATCGTGCCTCTGGAGCGCGTCTTCGAGGTCACCGAGCGGCTTGACTTCCGGGGCACGGTCCTCGTCCCCTTCGACGAAGAGGACGCGAGAGCGGTTGCGCGGAGGCTGCGGGAGGTGGGCGCCAGGACGGTGGGCGTCTGCTTGATACACGCTTACGCCAACCCTGCTCACGAGCTCCGAATGCGCGAGATCCTGCTGGAGGAGATCCCCGACCTGGTCGTCTCGATCTCCAGCGAGGTCTGGCCGGAGTACAGGGAATACGAGCGCACCGTCACCACGCTGGTCGACGCCTTCGTCAAGCCGCACGTGAACGGCTATCTGGCTCGTGCGCAACAGCGGCTCAGCCAGGTGGCGGCCGGCACCCCCCTTCTGATCATGAAGTCAAACGGTGGCGTGATGCCCGCGGCCGCAGTCGCCCGACGGCCGATCTCGACTGCACTCTCTGGCCCGGCGGCGGGCGCGCTCGGCGCATCGTGGCTGGCCCAGCAGGCCGGTTTCGAGCGCGTCATCACGATCGACACCGGGGGCACCTCAACGGACGTCTGTCTCGTGGAGGGCGCCGAGCCGCAGCTGACCAGGGACGGACGGATCGGTCGCTTTCCGGTTCGGGTGCCCATGATCGACATCGTGTCGGTCGGCACCGGGGGCGGCTCGGTAGCCTGGCTTGGCCCTGACGGCGGGCTCCGGGTGGGGCCACGCAGCGCAGGCGCGGACCCAGGACCGATGGCCTACGGTCGCGGTGGGGACCAGCCCACGGTGACCGACGCGCACCTGGTGCTTGGTCGCGCCCCTGACGTGCTCGCCGGCGGCGCCATCCGGCTCCGACTTGACCAGGCTCAGCGCGGCATGCTCAGGATCGCCGAGTCGCTCGGCCTGTCGCTGGAACGGGCGGCCGAGGGCATCCTCGAGATCTCGGCTCACAACCAGGCCAATGCCGTTCTCCAGCTCACCGTCAAACGCGGGATCGACCCGACCGGCGACACCCTGGTGGCGTTCGGTGGAGCCGGTCCGCTTCAGGCCTGCCGGATCGCCCAGCTCCTCGGCCTGGGAACGGTGCTCGTCCCGCCCAGTCCGGGCAACGTCTCGGCGTTCGGTCTGCTGGCAGTCGACCTCAAGGACGATCACGTCGTCACCCTAGTTCGCCGTCAGGACGACGTCGACCCGAGCGAGATCGAGGAGACGTTCGCTCAGCTCGAGGCGGAGGCGATCCGGTCGCTCCGCGCCGAGGGCGTGGCCGACGAGCACATGAGCCTGGTGCGCGGCGTTGACGCCCGGTACCTGGGCGAGGGGCACGAGATCACCGTGCCGGCCGGCCAGCCCTTCGACCCCGCGGCAGCGGCCGCGGCCTTCCACGACGAGCACGAGCGGATCTACGGCTACGCCTACCGCGCGGGCGAGGTGCTGGAGTTTGTCAACTGGAAGGTGACGGGTCTCGGACGGGTCGAGAGGCCCCGGCTGGAGCCGCCGCCGCCCACCGGCAGCGGCAGTCCGGTCGGCCGGCGAGCCGGCTTCGCGCTCTACCGCCGGGATGAGCTGCCGGCGGGGTTCCGTACCGAGGGTCCCGCGATCGTCGAGGAGTACGGCTCGACCACCGTCGTCGAGGAGGGCTTCACTATCGAGGTCGACCGGCTCGCCAACCTGGTGCTGCGAAGTGGCTAGGACGGTCGCGGTGGATCCGATCGTCCTCCAGGTGGTCGAGGGCACCCTTGCCTCGATCGAGGCCGAGGTCGAAGCGGCGATCGAGCGCACCGCGCGCTCTCCGATGATCCGCGACCAGCACGACTATCGCGCCGGTATCCACGACCGGCTCTGCCGCAAGCTGACGGGACGCTCTTACTCGGCCATGGTCCAGCCCGTCGTCCGCGATTTCCCGCCGGGAACCATGCAAGAAGGCGACGTCTTCTACCACAACGACGTCTATCTCTCGGAGGGCTCGATCGGCCACCTTCCCGACCTGACCACCACCGTGCCCGTCTTCCACCAGGGCGACGTGGTCGCCTTCGTGCAGGCCTTCGGGCACCACGACGACATCGGCGGCATGGTCCCCGGCTCGATGCCGGGTCACGCCACGTCTGCTTTCCAGGAGGGGCTGATGATCCCCCCGGTCCGGCTGTTCAGCGGTGGCGTTCGGAACGACGACCTCTACCGCGTGATCGTCCGCAACTCGCGGACGCCGGAATCGTTCGCGGGCGACCTCGACTCCGAGGTCGCGGCCTGCCAGATGGGCGCCCGCCGGCTGCAGAAGCTGTTCGGGCGTTACGGCACCGATGCCGTGGAGGCGTGCTTCCAGGCGCTCGTCCAGCGCTGTGCGGACAACTTCCGCCGGGAGATCCTGCCCAAGATTCCGGATGGCACGTACGAGTTCGAGGACTACATCGAGCACGACGGTGTCGAGGAGCCGCGCCTGCACGTCCTCCGCATGACGATGACCAAGACGGCCGATCGGATCGTCTGCGACCTGACCGGAACGGGCCCCCAGGCCCGCGGCCCGATCAACCACGCCGGCAACTACGCGGACGGGCTCTTCCTGCGGAAATGGATGGCATGCATCCTGCGCAACCTGGCCGACTCTCCAGAGCGGGCGGCTGAGCTGGACATCAACGAGGGTGTCTGCGACATCCTGCAGCTGCGGTTCCCCCCGCCGGGCACGCTGGTCACGCCAGAATTCCCTGCCCCGACCAACGCGCGCAGCTTCCTGATCCTGCGCCTGCTCGGCGTGTTCGCCGGCTGTCTGGCACAGGCGGTGGGCGGCAGGATGCCGGCGGACCAGGAAACGATCCGGTACTGGGGCATCCACGGTTTGGACGAAACGGGCCGCTGGTATCTGCTCCGGGAGGTGTTGGGCGGTGGCTCGGGCGGGCGCTTCTACGCAGACGGCTCGGACGTGATCCACATCGTGCCGGACTCGAAGAACCTGCCCGCCGAGTTTGCCGAGACGCGCTTTCCGGTCATCGTCGAGAAGCTGGCACTGGCCACCGACTCGGGCGGGCCAGGGAAGCGGCGGGGCGGTCTGGGCTACGACAAGCACATCCGGCTGCTCCGGGACGCCTGGTTCGTCTCGACGGCCGACCGCGCACGGCTGGGGTGCTACGGGATCGCCGGCGGCATGGCAGGCCTCCCATACCAGGCCTCTGTTGACGGACGGCCGCTGCCGGGGATGAACGACGACGCGCCCATGGCCGCGGGGACGCTGCTCCGGCTGCGTACGACCGGCGGCGGTGGCTGGGGGGACCCATTCGAACGCGAGCCCGAGCTGGTGTTGCTGGACGTCGTGCGGGGACTGGTCTCTGTCGAGTCGGCGGAACGAGACTACGGAGTGGTGGTCCGGGATGGTCAGGTCGCCGAGCTCAAGCGCCCGCCCCGGCCGCGGCCGTTCCTCGACCGGGGCCCCGGGTACGATAAGATGAGAGGCTGGGGCTTCCGCGAATTAAGGTGAGCCATGAACCGAGGGCCTGTCGCAAGCTGAGGGCATGACGGTCCAGGTCAGCGGCGCGCCGCTGACGTTCCCCGATGTGGTCGCCGTCGCCAGGTGCGGCGAAGGCGTCGAGCTGACTGCAGAGGCTCTGGGGACGATGAAGCGGACCCGGGCCCGGGTCGAAGAGCTGGCGGCGGGTGAGCAGCCCATCTATGGGATCTCGACCGGCTTCGGCGCAATGGCTGGAACGCGGATCCCGCCGCGCCGGCGTTCGGAGCTCCAGCATGCACTGATCCGCTCGCATGCGGCGGGCATGGGCGAGCCTGTCGACGCAGAGGTGGTGCGGGGCATGATGCTGCTCAGACTGCGCACGCTGGCGACCGGCTGCTGCGGCGTGCGGCCCGCGGTTGCCGAAACCCTGGCTGCCGTGCTCAACGCCGGCTTCACGCCGACGGTGCCGGTCCACGGGTCGCTGGGGGCCAGCGGCGACCTGGCCCCGCTCGCGCACGTGGCGCTGTGCCTCATCGGCGAGGGTGAGACGCTTCCACAGGGCCTGCGGCCGCTCCGGCTGGAGGCCAAAGAGGGGCTCTCCCTCGTCAATGGCACCGACGGGATGCTGGCCATGCTCGTCCTGGCCTGTGAAGACGCGCGGCTCCTCTTCCGGACGGCCGACGCCACCGCGGCCATGAGCGTGGAGGCACTGCTCGGTACCGACCGCGTCTTCGCCGCCGAGCTGCAGTCGCTCAGACCTCATCCCGGCCAGGCCCGGAGCGCAGCCAACCTGAGCAGGCTGCTGGCCGGGTCGGGTGTCGTCGCCTCCCATCGCTACTCGACGCACGCGGTCCAGGACTCGTACTCGATGCGCTGCAGTCCTCAAGTCGTCGGCGCCGCTCGAGACACGCTGGACTTCGCTGTGGGGGTCGCGGAGCGTGAGCTCGCGTCGTCGATCGACAACCCCGTCGTGCTTCCGAACGGCAGGGTGGAGTCGAATGGCAATTTCCACGGTGAGCCCCTCGCCTTCGCGTGCGACTTCCTGGCTATTGCTTCGGCGGAGGTGGGTGCGATCGCCGAACGCCGGGTGGATCGGCTGCTCGACCCGCACCGATCCGCGGGCCTGCCGGCGTTCCTGGCGCCGAAGCCTGGGGTGAACTCCGGGCTGATGCTGGCCCAGTACACCGCGGCCGCGCTGGTGGCCGCCAACCGGCTTCTTGCAAACCCGGCCAGTACCGACTCGCTGCCAACCTCCGGGATGCAAGAGGACCACGTCTCCATGGGGTGGAGCGCGGCGCTCAAGCTGCGGCAGGTGCTCGGCAATCTGAGCCAGATCCTGGCGATCGAGCTGGTGTGTGCGGCGCGAGCGCTCGAGCTGAGAGCGCCGCTCCAGCCGGCGGCAGCCACGGCCGCCTTGCGAGACCTGGTCCGTGACCGGATCGGCGGCGCCGGCCCAGATCGCTTCGTGGCGCCCGAGCTGGCGGAGGCGGCGCATCTGGTGCGCAGCGGAGCTGTGGTTGCGGAGGTCGAGCGGGTCCTGGGGCCGTTGGAGTGAGCCTCGTCGTTCGCAATGCCGGCAGGCTGGTCACCTGCGACGCGGCGTTCGGTGAGGGGCCGCTGGGTGTGATCCCCGATGGTGCCCTGGTTGCGGCGGGCGGTCGCATCGCCTGGGTAGGTCCTGAGTCCTACCTGCGGACGGTGGCGCCCCCCGACGCGGTCGAGCTCGACGCGGGTGGCAGGGCGGTGATCCCTGGCCTGGTCGAGTGCCACACGCACCTCGTCTTTGCCGGCGACCGAGCACCTGAGTTCGCGGCGCGCATGCGCGGACAGCCGTACCGTGCAGGCGGCATCATGACCACCGTCAGAGCCACTCGCGCGGCCTCAGACGAGGAGCTGCGCACGCTGGCGCGGGAGCGGCTTGCTCGCTTTCGTTCGTTCGGTGTGACGACGGTGGAGGCCAAGAGCGGGTACGGGCTCGAGCCGGCCGAGGAGCTCCGCCTGCTGAGGATCGCCACCGAGCTGGATGGTGTCGTGCCGACCCTGCTCGGCGCGCACATCGTTCCGGCCGAGTTCGGAGGCCGGCCCGACGAGTACGTGGACCTGGTCTGCCGGTCGATGGTGCCCGCGGCCGTCGGACTGGCCGTGTTCTGCGACGTCTGGTGCGAGCCGGCCGGCGCGTTCACCGTCGAACAGTCGCGCCGCGTGCTGGAAGCGGGCCTGGCCACCGGCATGCGACCGAAGGTGCATGCCGACCAGCTGAGCCACGGCGGTGGGAGCGCGCTTGCGGCGGCGGTTCGTGCTGCTTCGGCTGATCACCTGGAGTACGCCACGCCCCAGGACGCGAGCGCGCTGGCCAGGGCGGGCACCACGGCCGTGTTGATGCCAGGGGCGTCGATGATGACCGGGGCGCCTTTCGCACCGGCGCGGATGCTGCTGGACCACGGGGTCCACGTCGCGCTCTCGACGGACTTCAACCCTGGCACTTCGTACTCAGAGAACTTGCAGCTGGTAGTCGCCCTGGGATGCGCCTGCCTTCGGATGACCCCTGAGGAGGCCCTGCTCGGCGTGACCCGCCACGCAGCCGCGGCCCTCGCGCGCGGCGACCGCTGCGGCCGGCTGGCGCCAGGGCTGGACTGCGACCTCGTGGTCCTCGATAGCCGCAGCGAGGTCGACCTCGCCTACCACTATGGGGTCAACCTTGTGGGCTCCGTTGTCAAAGGAGGCGCGCTCCTGACCGAGGGGGAGGATTCTCGTGCCGCCGACTGACGATGTGCGTGGACCGCGACCGGTCCGAGCTCCCCGCGGCTCGTCCCTGACGTGCCGGGGCTGGCCGCAGGAGGCGGCGTTGCGGATGCTCATGAACAACCTCGACCCGGACGTCGCCGAGCGTCCGGACCACCTCGTCGTCTACGGGGGCACCGGACGCGCGGCACGCAGCTGGCCTGCGTTCGACGCGATCGTGGGCGCTCTGCGCGACCTGGCCGGCGATGAGACCCTGCTCGTCCAGTCGGGTAAGCCGGTCGCCGTCTTCCGTACACACCCGTTCTCGCCCAGGGTGCTGATCTCCAACAGCATGCTCGTGCCCAAATGGGCGGACTGGGAGACCTTCCGGGCCCTTGAGCAGGCCGGACTGACCATGTACGGCCAGATGACCGCGGGGTCATGGATCTACATCGGCACGCAGGGCATCCTCCAGGGCACCTACGAGACGCTGGCCGAGCTGGCCGACCAGCACTTCGGGGGGACTCTGCGGGGCCGCGTCGTACTGACGGCCGGCCTCGGCGGCATGGGCGGCGCCCAGCCGCTGGCCGTGACGATGAACGAAGGCGTGGCCCTGATCGTCGAGGTCGACCAGGCGCGCATCGACCGCCGGCGGCGGACCCGGTATCTCGACCAGGCCACGGCCGACCTCGACGAGGCCCTGTCCTGGGTCGAGAAGGCGCGTGCCGGCGGCCAGCCGCTCTCCGTGGGGCTGGTCGGCAACGCCGCCGACGTCCACGTCGAGCTCGTCCGCCGGGGCTTCCGTCCGGACGTGGTCACCGACCAGACGTCCGCCCATGACCCGCTCAACGGCTATCTGCCGGTCGACCTGTCTCTGGAGGAGGCCGCTGAGCTCCGGCGGCGGTCACCGGAGGTCTACGTGCGGCAGGCCTACCGATCGATGGCCGACCAGGTGGGCGCCATGCTCGCTTTCAGAGAGGCGGGCGCCGTGGTGTTCGACTATGGCAACAACCTCCGGCAGGGTGCCCGAGAGGGAGGCTGCAAGGGCGCCTTCGACTACCCGGGGTTCGTCCCTGCGTTCATCCGCCCGATGTTCTGCGAGGGCCGCGGGCCGTTTCGGTGGGTCGCCCTCTCGGGGGATCCGGAGGATATCCTCACGACCGATCGGGTGGTGATGGAGCTGTTCCCCCAGGACCTCCGGCTCCACCGCTGGCTCCGGATGGCCGAGGAGCGGGTCGCGTACCAGGGGCTGCCGGCTCGCATTTGCTGGTTGGGCTACGGTGAGCGGGCCGCCGCGGGTCTGGCCTTCAACCACCTGGTGGCCGAGGGCCGCGTGCGGGCGCCCATCGTGATCGGTCGGGACCACCTGGACGCCGGCAGCGTCGCGTCTCCCTACCGGGAGACGGAGGCGATGGCCGACGGCTCGGACGCCATCGCGGACTGGCCGATGCTGAATGCGCTGGTCAACACGGCGGCCGGCGCGCACTGGGTGTCGATCCACCACGGCGGTGGGGTGGGCATCGGCTATTCGCTGCACGCCGGCATGGTGGTGGTGGCCGACGGCAGTGAGGAGGCCGCCGAGCGGCTGGAACGGGTGCTCACGTGCGACCCCGGCCTGGGGGTCGTGCGCCACGCCGACGCTGGGTACGAGCGAGCGGTGCAGGTCGCCCGCGAGCGCGGCATCCGGATGCCGATGCTGCCTGACGATCGAAGGTAAACGTGCTCGTGCCGGCGGATGCACGTATGAGGGCTCCAGATTACGTTCGTCCGCCGGCGGATAGAGCAAACATTTTGGGGGCGCCTAGTCGGCCCTATCCGGAGCGACCTTCCCAGGTCCGGGCGATGGCGTCCTGCAGCAGGGCGGGCACGTCGTTCAGGGCCATGTGACGCCGGCCGCTGACCACGGCCTCCCCGCCCACCACGACGTCCGTCACGTCGCCGGCCGTCGCCGCGTGCACGACGTGGGCGAGCAGCGACTCGCGGGTCCAGCCGGCCAGTCGCGTCGAGTTGACGTCGAGCGCCACGAAGTCGGCCAGCCGGCCGGGAGCCAGCTCGCCGGAGTCCCACCCGATGGCCGCCATGCCAGCCGCAGTGGCGCCGCGGAGGAGCGCCTCCGGCGCGTGGTGACCGCGACGGCCCGTGACCAGCCGCTCGTCCAGCTCGATCGCGCGCGCTTCCTCGAAGAGGTCGATCACCGCGTGGCTGTCGCTGCCAACGCACAGCGGGCTGCCTGCGCCAGCCAGGGCCGCGGCAGGGCCCACGCCGTCCGCCAGGGCGCGCTCGGTGGTCGGGCAGACGCAGATGGTCGTCCCCGATTCGCCGAAGAGATGCACGTCAGCCTGGCTGAGGTGCGTTGCGTGAACCGCGGTGGTCCGTGCCCCAAGCGCCCCGGCTCGGGCCAGCAGGGCGGTCGGGGTCATGCCCGTCGCCTGGATGCAGTCCTCGTTCTCCTGCTGCTGTTCCGACACGTGAGCGTGGAGCGGCGCATCGCGCTCGGCGGCCCACGCGGCCACGTGCCGGATGGACTGCTCATCGACCGCCCGAACGCTGTGTACGGCGGCGCCGATCCGGACGTTTGACCGTTCGGACAGTGCTCCGACTCGCTTCTCCCAGGCCGCGGCGGAGGCGTCGCCGAAACGCCGCTGCGCGCCATCCAGCGGCCGCTCGTCCAGTCCGCCCCGGAGGTAACAGGTGTCAACCAAGGTCAAGCGAAGGCCGGCGTCGCCGGCAGCCGCGATCAGGGCCTCGCCCATGCGGTTGGGGTCCTCGTAGGGCGTGCCGTCCGGGCGGTGGTGCAGGTAATGGAACTCGCTCACCGCGACCACGCCCGCGAGCACCATCTCGCCGTACGTCGCCCGGGCCAGCACATACATGGTGTCCGGGTTGATTCGCCAGGCCAGGCTGTACATCTGCTCGCGCCAGGTCCAGAACGAACCGCCACTCTCCGCCGTCTCTGTACGACCTCGCAGCGCCCTCTGAAAGACGTGGGAGTGGGCGTTGGCGAGACCGGGGATCACCAGTCCATGGAGCGGTGCGGACTGTTCGGGCGCGTCGACGTCAGGCGTCACCCTGGCGATGCTGCGGTCCCGAACCTCGATCAGAACGCGCTCGCGGACTCCGCCCAGCTCGGGTGGGAGCCAGGCCAGCTGCGCGTGCCACGCACGCGTCCCCGGGCCGATGGTTATTGCAGAGCGTCCCGTATCCGCAAACCCGGGTGGCGGCTGGGCAGCGTGATCATCGGGGCGACCGCGCCTTCAGATCGAAGAGTCGCTGAGGCGACAGCGGCATCTCCCGGACCGGTACGCCGAGCGCGTCCTCGATAGCCGACGCGATCACCGCGCCCACTGGTATGACCCCGGCCTCGCCGGCGCCCTTCACTCCCAGCGGGTTCAGCGGCGAGGGCGTCTCGAGATGGCCGATCACGGCGTCAGGCACTTCTGTCGCGTACGGAATGAGGAACTCCATGAACGAGGCGTTGCGGAGCTGGCCATCGTCGTCGTACACGAGCCGCTCGTAGAACGCGCCACCGATGCCCTGGGCGACGCCACCCTGGATCTGGCCTTCGAGCACGAGCGGGTTGATGACTCGGCCGCAGTCGTGGACGACCACATAGCGGAGGATCTCCAGCCGGTAGGTGCGTGGGTCCACGCGGACGTACGCCGCGTGGCATCCCGATGCCCAGGTCGAACCTGAGGGGCTGAAGAAGCCGGTCGCCTCCAGGCCGGGCTGCTCGCCGCCGGCCAGCGGGGGGCCGAGCCGCGGAGGGGCTTGAAACTGCGTGGCAATCTCTGCGCCTCCGCCGAAGGCGTAGCGAAGCGGGTTGGAGAGGATCGCCACCGCTGCCAGCGGCACGGCCCTCTCGGGCACCCCTCTCACCCGGACCTTGCCGTCCGCCAGCTCGAGGTCCTGCGGATCCACCTCAAGCTGCTCGGATGCGATCCGCTTGGCCTTGTCGGCCACCTGCAGGGCGGCGGCGTGCATCGCGTTCCCTGCGGTCACGGCGCCGCGCGAGGCGAACGTGCCAACACCCCACTGGAACCGGCGCGTGTCGCCGCTGTGGATCTGCACGTCAGCCACCTCGACGCCGAGCACGTCGGCGACGATCTGGGCCATCACCGTCGCGTGGCCCTGGCCCTGGCTTGGGATGCCGGTCGCGGCCACCACCTTGCCCGAGACCAGGACCTGGACGTGTGCACCTTCATAGGGCCCGACGCCGGTGCCTTCGACGTAGACCGCGAGCCCCAGGCCGACGTTGTCGCCTACCGGGCGCGGGCCCAGCAGCCGCAGGCCCTCGTCCAGAAGGGCGGGGTAGTTGCCGCTGTCGTAGACGGCCCGGTTGCCGTCCTGCCAGGCGATGCCGGTGTCGTATGGGAACTGGTCGGGCTGGATGAGGTTGCGCCGGCGGACCTCGGCGCGGTCGATGCCCCGGTCGGCGGCAATCGCGTCGAGTGTGCGCTCCATGACGAAGCACGCGTGCGGGCGACCGGCTCCGCGATACGGAGAAGTCGGGGTGGCGTTGGTGTAGAGCGCGCGGAAGCGCGTCCGATAGTTCGGGACACTGTAGGGGCCCGTGGTCTGGGCAGCCGTGATGATCGGCAGGATGATGCCGTAAGGGGTGTAAGCCCCGGCGTCGTGGATGAAGTCGACGTCGAGCGCCACGACCCGCCCGTCGGCGTCGAAGCCGACCCGGACGTCGTGGACCTGCCCGCGTTCGTGGTTGACGGCGAGGAAGTGCTCGGCACGGTCCTCGGTCCACTTGACGGGCCGGCCCAGCTGCATCGCCGAGTACGGGACGAGCAGCTCGTCGGGGTAGAAGAGCATGATTTTCGGTCCGAAGCCGCCGCCGACGTCAGGCGCGACCACGTCGACGGAGGTCTCGGGCAGCCCGAACAACACGGCCAGGCCGCCGCGTATCGAGGTCGGGGACTGGGTGGAGTCGTACACCAGAAGGCGCCGCTCGCCGGGGTCCCAGCGGGCCCAGACGGCGCGAGCCTCCATGGGTTGGGCAGCGCCTCGCTCGTAGCGGAGTCGCAGGCTGAGGGTACGCGGCGCCTCGGCCAGAGCGGCTTCGACGTCGCCGATCTGCTGTGTGAGCTGGGCCGCGACGTTGCCGGGCACGTCCTCGTGGACGAGGTGGCGCGCCTCGGCCGCTGCTTCGGGCGTGATCACAACCGGGAGCGGCTCGTAGTCGACCTCGACCAGCTCTGCCGCGTCCTCGGCCAGGTAGCGGTCATCGGCCACGACGAAGGCGACCGCCTCACCCGCGTAGCGCACCACCTCTGAGGCAAGGCATCGCTGCGTGCGACCGTGGGTCAGGGCCGGGTGGGGAATGAGCAGCGGCAGGTCCCGGTCGCCAAACGGCAGGTCTGCCGCCGTGTACACGGCGTGGACGCCCGGCGCGCCACGGGCGGCCTGGACGTCGATGGATCGAATGCGAGCGTGAGCGTAGGGGGAGCGGGCGAAGCAACCGTGCAGCGCCCTCTCGTCGAGGTCGTCGGTGTAGCGCCCACGGCCACGGAGCAGGCGCTCATCCTCGAGCCGCTGCACCGGGGCGCCGAACCAGCGGGTCGTCATATGTCTCTTTGCCGCGCAGCCGGAGGAGTACCCGGCGAAGCCGGGGGAGGAGGGGTATCCCCCGAAGGCGGGGAAGGGGCCTGCTGCATCAGGTCGACCGCCCGGTGCACAGCCCGCCGGATCGAGGCGTAGCCGGTGCACCGGCAAAGGTTCCCGGCGATTCCTTCCTCGATCTCCTGCGGCGTCGGATTGGGGTTCTCATTCAGCAGGCCGGTGATCGCCATCACGAAGCCCGGCGTGCAGAAGCCGCACTGTAGGCCGTGGCACTCCTTGAACGCCAGCTGCACGGGATGGAGAGCGGAGCCATCGGGCGCCAGGCCCTCGACGGTGGTGACCTCGTGGCCCTCTGCCTGGATCGCCAGCATGAGGCAAGACCGGACGGCGCGACCATCCAGCAGGACGGTGCAGCAGCCGCAGACCCCGTGCTCGCAGCCGACGTGGGTTCCAGTGAGGCCGCATTCGCCGCGCAGGTAGTCCGAGAGCAGCCGGCGTGGGATGCTCGGCGCTGGGCGGTTGATCCCGTTGACCCTCAAGGGGTGCGGCCATAGGCGCGGGCCACCAGGACACGCACCAGGTGCAGCTTGAACTCGGGCGAGGACTCCAGATCACCGCTCGGCTGGAGGTCTCGGGTTGGATCGTCGGGGTCCGCAAGCACCGGGGTGCCCGCCACCCCGAAAAGAGCGACCCGATCGCGGAAGCGCGCCACGCCCGCCATGGCGAAGTCGCCGTGCCGGCGCGATTCTTCGAGGACGGTGACCTCGCCCGCCTCGTGCGCGGGCAGCCAGGCCTCCGTGATCAGCTCCTCTGGTGCCAGCGCCGTCTCGAATGGGCCAAGAAAGAGTTCCCTGGCAGCGATGACCCGCTCACCGCCCGTCGAGCGAGCGACCACCTGGCCGCCGAGCACGAGCAGCACGGCGCAGAGCTCGGCGGCCGGGTCGGCATGGGCCAGGCTGCCGCAGATCGTGCCGCGGTTGCGGATGACGTGGTGCGCCACAAGCTGAAGCGCCAGCGGCAGGAGCGGGCAACGCTCGCGGAGCAGCGGGTCGCGCTCCGCGATGGACTGGCGCACGGTGGCGCCGATCGCGACGCCGCCGTCACGCTCGTATATGCCGTCCAGCCCGGGCAGCCTGTTGACGTCGACCAGGTGCGCCGGCCGAGCCAGGCGGAAGTTGAGGAGTGGAATCAGAGACTGGCCGCCGGCGAGCACCTTGGCGTCCTCGAGGGTGGCCAACAGGTCCAGGGCGTGGCCGACGGAGTCCGGGGCGTGGTATTCGAACGGTGGCGGCTTCATTCAGGCTGAACTGCCCGATGTTAACCTTGCGCCGGAGAGAGGAGATGGGTGGGTCTGGAGGGAGCGAGCAAGCCCAGGCTCGGCGGGGCTGGACGCGGGCGCGGCGTGTCCTTGCCATAGGCGCGGTGCTTCTGGTGCTGCTGGCCTCAGGCGTTGCGGTCGAGATCCACGCACTGGGCCTGGACCGGCTGCCCGACGTGCACGCTGTGATGACCAACCCCTTGCCGACCGACACCATGGTCTACGACCGCACTGGTGCAGTCCTGATCGCAGATCTACACCCGGGCGGCTATCAGCACTACCGGACACCACTGCAGGACATGGGCCGCTGGCTGCCGGCGGCGACCGACGCGGAGACTGGTTCAGCCATGGCGCAGCGCCTGGTCAGACTGCGTCTGGGCGTCGGCGGGCCAGGCACAGCAGCCAAGATCCGGCAGGCTGCCCTGGCGGCCCAGCTGTCGGTCACCTACTCGCACTCGCTGATCCTGGAGGCTTACCTTCAGTCCCTGTTCTACGGCAACGGCGCGTACGGCCCGCGAGCGGCGGCACAGATCTACTTCGGTATCGACGCCTCCAAGCTAGACCTGGCTCAGGCTGCGCTGTTGGCCGGACTCACAGACGAGCCAACGCAGCTGGATCCTTTTCGCAACCTGTCAGCCGCGAAGCAGAGGCAGCACCGGGTGCTGGACGCCATGGTGCGAAACCGGTCGATCACCGTTGCGCAGGCTGCCCAGTCGTACGCTGAGACGCTTCAGCTGACTGGGCCGAAGCCGCCTGTACTGGTTGCGCCGGAGTTCGTGCAGTACGTCGTCGATGCGCTCACGTCTCGGGTCGGCAAGGATGCGTCCATGCGTGGCGGCCTCAGGGTTGTGACAACGCTGGACCTGGAGCTGCAGCGGCAGGCAGAGCTTGCGCTGAAGAGCACGGTCGCCGCCAATAGCTGGCGCGGGGTCACGACCGGCGCACTGGTGGCGATTGATCCCAGGAGCGGCGAGCTCCTTGCCATGGTCGGTTCGGTGGAGAGCAGCGCGCACAACATGGCCCTTCAGCCTCGCAACCCTGGGACAGCCTTCAGGGTGTTCACGTATACAGCCGCGATCGCGAGCAAGCACTACACGATGGTCACTCCGCTCCCCGATGCGCCCATCACCATCGACCAGCCGAGCGGAGCCGTACCGGCGTCCTACAAACCGATGAACTTCGACGGCAAGTTCCACGGGACCTGCGAGCTCCAGGCCTGCCTGGGCAACTCGCTCAACCCTCCGGCAGTCCAGGCCGAGCTGGGCATCGCCACTCCCGAGGTGGTCAAGATGGCGCGGGCCCTGGGTGCGCCACCGCTGCGGGTCCACTTTGAGCCCAACGGAACCGCCACGTTCCGGATCGACGACCCACCTGAGACCTTCGGTCCCGCGTTGACGCTGGGCGGCTACGGCGAGACAGCCCTGCGGATGACGACTGGCATGTCGGCGCTGGCGGGCGGAGGGGTGCTGCACGAGGCCACGGCCATCCGCGAGGTAAAGCGGCCCAACGGCGTCGCTCTCAGGAGCACCGCGGCATCGGGAAGCCAGGCTGTGGACGTAGGGACTGCGTTCATCGTCAGCCAGATGCTCGCCGACGATGTCAACCGGGCGATGATATTCGGCCGCGGCTCGCCTCTTGCGCTCCCAAGCCGCCACGCCGCCGCGCTGACTGGCACGACAGATGACTTCAGGGATGCCTGGGCCATTGGCTACACGCCTTCGCTGGCCACCTCGGTCTGGATGGGCAATGGAAACTCTGAGCCGCTTCGGTCGGGCTCAGACGCGATATTTGTCGCCGCACCTGCCTGGCACCAGTTCATGCAGGCGGCGCTCGATCAGATGGGGAAGGGGGACGAGTGGTACGCGCCGCCCCCAAATGTGCATTCGAGCGATGTGAACGGCCAGCAGGCGTACTTCCTGCCTGGCACCTCCGCCAGCACCCCACCGCCGTCGCTGCCCGGGTCGGTCCACCTGGGGTAGGAGGCGCGGGCCAGTAAGGTAGGCCGGTGGATCGGGGCCGGCTGGAGGCGTTCAGCGACGGCGTGTTCGCGGTGGCGATCACGCTGCTCGCGCTCAACCTGTTCGTAGCGGGGCCGGGTCACGGGCCACTGCTGCGCCAGCTCGCCGACCACTGGCCGTCGTTCATCGCCTACCTGATCAGCTTCTCCATGATCGGCATCATCTGGGTCAACCACCACGCGCTGGTGAGGAACGTCGCCGCAGTCGATCGAACGCTGCTCTTCTTGAACCTCGGGCTGCTGCTGTTCGTGGTCCTCATCCCGTTCGCCACCGGCACCATGGCCGAGTACCTCACCGCCGGCGACCTGGACGCGAAGGTGGCGACGGCACTGTATGGCGCCGTGTTCGAGGCGATGGGACTCAGCTTCGCGGCGATCTTCGCCTGGACGCTGCGTGAGGGACGGACACGAAGGGCCGTTCCCAGGGAGGCCCGTCGCTCAGCCTGGTGGCGGTTCACGGTCGGGAACCTGGTCTATGCGCTGGCCATCGTCGTGGCATTTATCAACGCACCAGTGGCGCTGGGGATCATCGGGCTGGTGGCGGTGTATTACGTGTTCGAGCGGACACCCGGCTGAGCCGAGCTCATTCGTACGCGATCGCGCGCAGCACGTCGGTCCGCGCCGCCCGCACCGCCGGGATGATCGCCGCCATCAGGCCGACGATCACGGCCAGAACCAGGAAGACCCCGATCGTCCCCCACGAGAACCGCAGCACCGGCACGCCCTGGTCCCGGAGGGATCGCACGACCGCCGCCCCCAGTGCCGAGCCGACCACGACGCCGAGGAGGGCCCCGAAGACGGAGATCACGACGGACTCGACGGTGACCATCTGGGCAACCTGCGAGCGAAGCAGGCCCACTGCGCGAAGGAGGCCCAGCTCACGGGTCCTCTCCAGAATCGAGAGCGCCAGCGTGTTGACGATGCCGAGTATCGCGATCACGATCGCGAGGGCCAGCAGGATGTACAGGATCACCTGAATCGAATTGACCTGGCTCGCCTGCTGCTGCGCGTAGTCCGCCTGGTTCCGAACGCTGACCTCAGGGTTGTCCTTGAGCAGCGATTCGACCTGTTTCTGGACGGTGTCGGCGCTGGCGCCTCCGGCCAGCGTTACGTAGCCCTGGGTGGGTTGAGGCGACGTGAAGCCAGCCTTGCCGTCCTCGACGGACAGCACAGGCCCGGGCAGGAGCGGAGTGGTCTTGTAGATGCCGACCACGGTGAACGTCTGGCTGCCGCCCCGCTGAGTCGCCATATCGATCGTCTTGCCAACTGAGAGGTTTCTTGATTTCGCGAAGCTGTCGTCGACCGCAATCTCACCCGACTGCAGGGTTCGGAGCTGGCCGGCCTTGGTCTTCAGACTGAAGGTGCTGGTCAGCATCGTGAGGTCGCCCGCTTCCACGGGCACGACCGTCGTGCCGATCTGACCGAAGTCCGTATAAACCGCAAGCGCCTGACTGACCCCGGGGATCTGCTTTGCCTGGTCGATGATTCCAGGGTCGAAGGTGGGTACGACCGCGCCAGTCCTGTCGCCGGCGATGATGAGCTGGGCGCGAAGGTCCTGCGCCGTCAGCTGATCGAGGCTTGCCTTGAGCGAGGCACCGAGCACGCTCACGCCTGTGACCAGTGCGATACCGATCATCAGCGTGGCCGCGGTGATCGCGGTGCGGCGCGGGTTTCGAGCCGAGTTGCGCCGGCCCAGCTTGCCGGCGATCGACCAGGTGAGCGCCCTGCCCAGCACCGACACCGCGGGCCGGCTGACCGCGGGTGTCAGCATCGCGATGCCGATGAAGACGAGGAGCACACCGACGATCAGCGTCCACAGGCGGAGGTCACCGAGGTCGACGAAGAGGGCGGTGCCCACCGCCGCCGCACCCAGGATGGTCGGGATCGCGCCCGCGATGGTGATCCTGGTGAGCGGCTTGTCAGGAGTGGCGGCATCGCGCATGGCGGCGACCGGCGGGATCTGCGCCGCACGAAGCGCGGGCATGAGCGCGGCGACGGCGGTCACGAAGAGGCCAACCAGGTAGCCGGCGATGATGGGGGAGAGGGGTACCCCGGCCCCCGGGCTGGGCAGGTTGCTCGCACCGAACGACTCGAACGCCTTCCTGAGCAGGGCGGCGAGACCGAAACCCGCGAGGATGCCGATGGTGGAGGCGATCAGGCCGATCACGGTTGCCTCGATCAGCACCGAGCCCAGCACCTGCCGGCGGCTGGCGCCGAGTGCCCGGAAGAGCGCCAGCTCCCTTGTTCGCTGGGCGACGAGGATGGAGAAGGTGTTGACGATCAGGAAGATGCCCACGAACAGGGTGATACCCGCGAAGCCCAGCAGGAAATTGCGAATGATGTCGAGGAACTGCTGCAGCGATTTGGAGTCCTGGGCCGCGACCTCCTGTCCCGTTTGCACTTTGTAGCCGCCTCCGAGCGCGGCGCGGATGTCATCCCGGAGCTTGGTCTGGGAGACGCCTGGCGTGGCTGTGACGTCGATGCCGCCGTAGGCGCCTGGCTCGCCGATCATGAGCTCCTGAGCGACCGGCTCCGTGAACGCTATCGTGGTCTCGCCGCCGATGGAATCGCGGCCGCCCTGGTAGCCGAATAGGCCCACGACGGTGAACGTTCTCTTCGGCTGCAGGGTCAGGACCTCGATGGGACTGCCGACGCGGAACTTGCCCAGCTTGGCCAGCCGCTCGTTGATCGCGACCTCGTCGGCCGACTCAGGTCCGCGGCCCTGGCGCAGATCGACCAGACTGCTGTCTGCCCGCCACGCGACGCCGAGACGCGGTGGCCCCTGGATCGAGATGACCTTCCCGTCAGGGCCGATCGCCCTCGCTCCGTCAGCCGCGACGGTCCCCGTGGCTTTCTTGACCCCGGGGACGGCCGCGACCTCGTCCACCGTGGCGGCCGGAATGGGCAGGGCGAATACCCTGCCCCCACTCTGATTGGGATCGACATGGGGGGCGGCGATGACCCGGACGTCGACGTTGCTGTCGATGGTCTGGAAGAGCGCGTCGAACGAGCGGGTGAGCGAGTCGGTGAGCGCCAACGCGCCCGAGACCGCCATGACGCCGAAGACCACAGCGAGGCCCGAGAGCACGAGGCGGAGCTTGCGCGAGAGCAGGCTCTTCAGCGTGGCGTTGACCATCTGTCTACGCCGCGTCGAGGGGTTTCATGCGCTCGAGCACCCGGTCGGCGGTCGGGTTCGCCATCTCGTCCACGATTCGACCATCCGCGAGGAAGATCACCCGATCGGCGTACGCGGCGGCGTGTGGATCGTGCGTGACCAGCACGATGGTCTGGCCGAAGTCGCGCACGGAGTTCTCCAGAAAGCTCAGCACCTCGGTGCCAGAGCGGGAGTCGAGGTTGCCTGTGGGCTCATCCGCGAAGACGACTTCCGGGCGAGGCACCAGGGCACGAGCGCAGGCCACCTTCTGCTGCTGGCCGCCCGAGAGCTCCGTGGGCCGGTGCTTGAGCCGGTCCTCGAGGCCGAGCGTCTTCACGACGCGGTCCATCCACTGCCTGTCGGGTTTGCGTCCCGCGATGGCCAGGGGCAGCGTGATGTTCTCCTCGGCGCTGAGTGTGGGCATGAGGTTGAACTGCTGGAAGATGAAGCCCACCTGGTCTCTGCGGAGCTTGGTCAGCCCTCGGTCGCTCAGGGTGTTGACCGGGGTGTCACCGATCCATACCTGGCCCCGGCTCACCATGTCCAGACCGGCAAGGCAGTGCATGAGGGTCGACTTGCCAGAGCCAGAGGGGCCCATGATCGCTGTGAAGTGGCCGCGCAGGAAGTCGACAGTCACACCAGCGAGGGCGTCGACCCGGGTTGCCTCGGTCGTCCCGTACACCTTCCAGACGTCGACGGCCCGCACGGCGGTCGTTCCGTTGTGGTCCACGGCGTTCATTCTGCCAGCAGGGGGTCGACCGGGTCTGGTCCCGCGACCTGCCGTCTGGCTCTGAAAAGACTTCTACAGGAAGGCGACCGCGCGGCAGAAGGCTGCTTCCCCACCCTGGAAGCGCCAGGGGAAGCAGCCGAACTGGATCTTGCGGTCCAGCACCCGGTCGATCTCGCCGCCCAGGTTCTCGATGTGGATGACATCGTGGGGGAACAGCAGCGTGTGCATGATCTGGTAGTCGGCTTTCGGGAAAAGCGCGTCGAGCGGCTGTCCCAGCTTTGCTTCCGCGTCCTCCGCCTCGTCAGCCCGCACACGCCGTATCACGGTGTTCATCGGGTGATCGGCCGAGCCGACATCCACCGCGAGCCAGCGTACGCCGCGGTCCAGAACCCACTCTGCGAACTGCCGAGTGGGGCCGGGGTGACGGATGAAGTAGCGCGTCTCGTCAACCGCGGAGCGATCTGTCCAGTTCTCCGGATAGAAACGGTGGTAGCCGGTATGGATGATCAGGATGTCACCGCGCTCGATGCGAAGGGCCGTGTCCTGCTCCCATCGCTCGAAGTGTTCGGGGCCGTAGAGCTCGTAGTCACGAACGCCCATGCGCTCCAGGTCGACCACGCAGGCAGGGCCGACAAGGAAGTCGAGCGGGAGGTCGCCGATGAACTTTCCACCCGAGAAGAAGTGGGCGGGAGCGTCGAGGTGGGTACCGACGTGCAGCGTCGAGGTGATCTCCTGGCCACCCGCTTTTTCGAACGCGAGCCGCTTCACCCACTTCACGCTGGGGCCGTCGTATGACGCGAACGCGGGCGTGTGAACCGAGAAGTCCTGACTCAGGTCCAGGAGATTCATGCGCCGGCCTCAACAGGGCTCCCCGCGAAATCGAAGATTTCGTCGGGTGGGTCCATCGTGAGCGAGCCGGTGGCGAAGGGCCGCGCCTCGCCGGCAACGCGAACGGCGGTTATGGCGCCGGCCGATTGCTCCACTGACACCTCGATCAGGCTCGGCCTGCCCATCTCGATGCCCTGCTCGAAGCGGAACCGCAGGGGCGCATCGCCGTGGGTGTGACCGTGGACTGCCAGGTAGCAGCCCAGGGGACCGGCGGCCGAGCCTGTGGCCGGGTCCTCCGCCACGCCGTGGTGCGGTGCGAACATCCGGCAGTGGGCGTCTGAGCCCGGCTGCTCGACCTCACGGGCGAAGCAGTACACGGCCGACCCGGGAAAAGGCGCGAGGGTGGCCCGCAGATCGTCAGCGCGTGGCTGCAGCCGCCGCATGGCCGCCAGCGAGCGCACAGGCACCATCAGGAAGGGCACACCGCTGCTGACGGACTGCACCGGGAGTCCGGTCTCTGTGATCTCCTCTGGACCGATCGACAGCGCCTCCGCCAGTGCCGCCGGGTCCGGGTGAACGCCGCTGAAGGTGGGCGGGCGCTGGTCCATCTCGGCCCAGCCCGGGCGCAGCCGCACCGGAGTCGGGCCGACACCGAGCTCGAACACGGAGCGTTCCGAAGCGCGACCCAGCGATTCCAGCACGACGGCGGTGCCGATCGTGGGATGGCCCGCCATCGGCAACTCTCCCACAGGCGTGAAGATCCGCACGCGCCAATCGCACCCTTCCGCAGCCGAGGCAGTGACGAAGGTGGTCTCCGAGAAGTTGAACTCGCGGGCGATGGCCTGCATGCGGTCGGTCTCAAGACCGTCCGCGTCGAGGACGACGGCGAGCTGGTTCCCGGCCAGGGGCCGGTCGGTGAAGACGTCGACCAGGTGGAACGCGTACTTCACGGGACCGACCTTTGCGGTACCACCCACCTGGCCGGTTGGTCCGTGACCTGAGCGAGGTGGTCGCAGTGCCGGCCGTCGTCCAGGACGACCAACCCATGCCTCTCGGCGATCGCTGCCAGCATAAAGTCCGGGACCGGTACTGTGCGCATGGGCCAAAGGTATACGCCCAGATATGGAGAAGGCACCTAGCCTGGCTGCCCATACGGCCCGCCGCCCACCGGCAACCCCCACCCACCCCTAAGGGGGGCGGGCCCAAAGTACCGCGCGGGCAAGCGGCTGTCAATACTGGTTGTTAAGACGGTGCTGACAGGTGCCTGAATGCCGCCAGGAACGGTTCCAGCGGCGCCCGAACCAGCCCGGCGCCGACCTGCCCGATCCCAGCATGCCGGTGGGCGATCCCCGTGTTGATCACCGGCTGGATGCCCGTCTCCACGACCCGCCGCACGTCGATCCCTGTCGGGGTGCCGCGGAAGTCCAGGGCCGGTATCTGGTGTAGCGGATTCTCTTCAAGGGTGATCTCGTACATCTCCAGCGTCGCCTGCACTGCGGTCTGCGCCGTGCCCCCGACCACCGCAGTGATGGCCGGCGCCGCCGCCATTGCAAAGCCGCCCAGGCCATATGTCTCGGTGATCGCGGAGTCGCCGATGTCAGGGTTGGCGTCCGCCTGCCCGTAGGAGCCGAGAAACAGGCCGACAGGCACATCCGCTGGGGCGGTGAACCAGCGCGATGGTTCGCCACTGACGCGGATGCCGAACTCCGTGCCGTTGCGGGCCATCGTCACCACCACCGTGCTGGCCCGCACCCCGGCGGCGGCTTCACAGGCGGCCTTGGCCCCGGCCATGGCCAGGTTGAGATAGAAGTAGTCGTTCTGGTCGATGAAGCGCAGCGACTCGGCCGACACGCCCCGGAGCGCCAGCTCGCGGAACAGCAGGGACGTGGCCGCGCGGTGGCGGTTGTGCAGCTCGTCGCCCATCTGCAGCGCCCTCTGATTGATCGCGGCCAGGTCGATGGGGCCGGCGGCCAGGGCACCGGCCAGGTCCGGGGCCAGCACACGGGCCATCCAGCGCAGCCGGTCCAACACTGTGTCGTCGTTGGCTCCGTAGCGCAGCACCCTGCCCAGGCCCTCGTTCAAGTTCGAGTAGGCCCTTGCACCGCTGGTGCGGTCCTCGACAACCACCACCGGCATAGTGGGGCTGATCACCCCTGCCATGGGGCCGACAGCCATGTGGTGGTGGCAGGGATCGAGGTCAGCCGAGTCCCGACCCTCCAGTCTGAGCGCGCCCTCCAGGGCGCCGCGCATCGGCCCTGACGCGTTCTCCCAGCGAAGCGGGGGACCACTGTGCAGCATCAGGTCGGGGCGCATGCCCGGCATGACGTCGACCGCCAGGCCCATCCCGACCCACACCGGTTGCGCGGCCAGCATTCGCCCAACCGCGACGCGGTTCGCTGCGTCTGCAGCCGGGTCTGGGCCAAGCCGTTCCAGTGGCGGACTCCAGTCGACCCGGAGCTGCTCTGCCTGCAGCTCGTCGGCCAGCAAATCAGCGCCGGCGGTGATCGCCCGCACGTCGCCGATCACGGGCATGCCGAGTCCCCAGCGAGCCGGACGGGTCCGAGCGGTAGCTCTCTCAACGCACCAGCATGCGGGCCGCCCGCGAGTTGGAGAGGTAGACCCGGGCCCCGGCGGCCTCGAAGGCGGCTCGCTGCCGCGAGAGCCCTTGTGGATCCGTCTCGGTGCCGATCAGCACGACGACTGCCGGCCGTCCGGCCAGCGCAGGCGCCAGCCCCGATGCCGGGTCGGAGTGAGCGCCGCGCCCCAGCACGACGTCCAGGTAAACCAGTCCTCGTGCTCGCCGGATCGCCTCCAGACGCAGCCGCTGGTCGATCATCGGGTGGGCCCGGCCACGCGTGTACTCGTCAGCGCCATAGTCGATGGCCGTGAATCGGCCGGGCGCGCGGTCCGCCCGCCAGATGAGTGCGGCCTCGTCGCGCAGAGTTCCGCCCGAAAAGATGCCGTCCACAGGGCCATCCCAGGGCAACGCTTCCGGATCCGGAGGCAGCGTACCGCCCCCAACCCGGAGCGCCACCTCCGTGAGGTCGACCCCGGGCGCCAGCAACGCCGGCACCAACGGCTTTCGAGCGCTGAGTTCAGCGGCCGCCGGCTTCGATACGACAACGATCACCTCGGTGTCGTCGTCCTCGTCCAGCCGGCGGATGGCCTCGCGCGTCATCCGGCCACCGACATCGGGCGACAGGTCGCGGCCACCAACCCCGATCGCCTGCGACACCCCGACCCCCTGGTGGGCGAGCAGGCAGCACAGCTGCTGGATGCCGGTCCCGGAAGCACCCACAATGCCGACGTGGCCGCGCGGCACCTCGTTCCAGAACCCGAGCCCGACCCCGTCGACGATCGCCGTGCCGCAGTCCGGTCCCATGAACAGCAGCCCGCGGCCAAGCGCCTCGTCCTTGAGCAGGATCTCGTCTTCCACCGATACGTTGTCGGAGAAGCAAAAGACGCTGAGGCCGGCGAGAAGAGCGTCCCAGCACGCCCAGGCGGCATGCTCGCCAGGCACGGAGATGACGGCCAGGTTGGCGCCCGGCAGGCGGCGGGCCGCAGCTCGAACGGTTCGCGGGGCCGGTTCCGGGCCGCTCCCATGCACGACCGGCACCCGCTCCGCCAGCGCAGACGCGCCGACCCGAATTGCCGCTTCGGCATCCATGCCACGCGCGGCCAGGACCAGGTCGTCAGGCCCGCAGTTCTCGAGGGAGGGATCCCAGAGTCCGGTCTCTCTCAGGAGGCCCAGGTTGAAGGTGGTGGCCATCGCCGCCATCGCCGCCTCCACGCCTTTGACGGATGCCATCTGCGCCGAGGCGAGCATCAGCACTATCGAGTCGTGATAGCTGTGCGGGTGGACCTCGACGATCAGCATTCCCCTACGGTATCCACACCGTCTTTACAGAGTCGTCCGGGTTTGTTCCCCGTGGCGGTATAAGAACGAGAGGCATGGCGGGGGTGATCACAGACGTGGCGCGCGTCCTGATAGTGGACGACAAGCCTGACATCCGGAGTATCGTGGCCACCCGGCTGCGGATCGAGCCGGCTTTCGAGGTCGTCGGCGAAGCGGCCAACGGCGCCGAGGCGATGGCCCGCGTTGGTGAGTTGAAGCCGCACGTCATGATCCTGGACCTTCAGATGCCGGTGATGTCCGGTGAAGAGGTCATCCCCATCCTTCGCTCTCTCGCCCCCGAGCTTCGGATCGTGGTGTTCTCGGCCTACGCGGGCGCCGAGCGCCGCCTCAGTGTGGCCGAGCAGCCCGACGCCGAGATCCGAAAGGGCACCGGTCTGAAGCCACTGGTTCAGGGCCTGCAGGGGCTGGTCGCCGCGCCGCCTCAGGACCTGGTCGAAGTCGATCTGGGAGTGCTCGAAGTCGAGTGCGCCGTCCGTGCGGGACACCAGTGGGCCAGGTTGAGTCCCTCGGTCAGGGAGGTGGCCATGGAGCATGGAAAGGCAGCGGACTTCTTCGCACTGGTTGGGGTGTTCCTCGCGCTAGGGGAACGACTACAGCTGGCCGCCCGGTCCGGATCGGACAGTGCGAACCTCCGCTTCACGACGCGCACGGGAGCGGCACTGGCCGCGCGGCGGGCACTGTCCACCTTGGCGCAGCAGGACGGGGCACTGCTCGAACCCCTGCGGTCGCGGCTGCTGGCGGCGCTGCCGACCGACCCAGACTAGGGGTTACGCCGGCCCACCCGATGCCAGGGTGCGGACGCGACGAAGCTGGGGCACGAATGCAGTCGGGATGATGAGGAGGTAACCGATGGTCCCGACCGCGTAGGCCCAGCGGAGGCCGATCTGCTGGCCGATCAGGCCGCCCAGGAGGGGCCCGGCCACCTGGCCCACGGCGACGATCACGATCACGGCCGCCGAGGTCCGTCCCAGCAGGTGGTCGGGGACGACCGCCATCCGGATCGCCTGCTGGTTCACGTTGTACGCCATCAGCCCCAGCCCGACCATGAGGAATCCGGCTACCAGGGTCGGGAAGACGAGCGGGCGGGGTACGAAGGCTGCGGCGAGGGGGACCGTCCAGGCCACGCTGAATAGGATCGCTGCGAGCGCCATCAGGTTGCCGACCCCGATCCGGCCGCTCAGCCGAGGCGCCAGCTGGGCGCCGGCCAGTGAAGCCAGGCTGGCGGACGCGAACACGACCCCCAGCTGGGCCGGCGTAACTCCCAGGCGTGCGACGAAGAGGAGCGCGAACACCGCCTGACCGACGCCCCCAAAAAAGTTCGCGAAGAGAATCGCCAACAGGATCGAGCGGAGGCGCAGGTCGCGCCAGGTGACCGACACGCCCTCGAGTGCCTCGGCCAGCAGGCGCCGGTCCACGGGACGGGGTGGCGGTGGTTCGGGCATCCGGATCCAGGCGGCCGTCACGGCGCCGACCAGGAACGAGATGGCGTCTATCGCTATCGCGGCAGCCGCACCGAAGGCCTGCACGACGGCTCCGGCTGCGCCCGGCCCGACCAACTGTGCGACGGTCAAGCTCGTCTGGTACTTGCTGTTTGCCTCGACCAAGTTCTCGCGCCCCACCAGCGCGGGAATGAAAGCCTGCTGGGCGACCCTGGTGAAGACGGCGGCGACACCCGCCAGGAAGCTCGCGACGTAGACCTGGCCGATGCTGAGCACGCCCAGCCGGGCCGCCACCGGCAGGCTGGCCAGCGCCACCAGGCTCAGCACCTGCGAGGAGACCAGCACCGGGCGCCGGCGGCTGCGGTCCACCCAGACGCCGGCGAGCAGGCCGAGCAGCAGGCTGGGGAGCCACTGGGCGGCGCCGAGCAGGCCCATCTGCAGGGCGTTCGCATGCAGCGTCAGTACGGCCAGTAGGGGCAGCGCGAGGAGTGTGAACTGCGAGCCGACAAGGGAGACGCTCTGGCCGGCCCAGAACTTCAGGAAGTCGGACGACTGCCAGAGCACCCGATGACTCTACTCAGGCGGGCGCCGGCGCAAGTCGAGTCTCTGCCTGCGCGTCAGCGCGGAATTGGCCCGTCTATTGCAGCGCACCGACGCGCGTGCGCGTTCCGGCAAGCCGCCCCAGCGCCGGCATGGCCGCCAGGACCTGCTCCACTTCTTGGTCGCTCAGGTCCTCCAGCAAGCGGCGAACGGCATTGTGGCGCGCCACTCGGAGGCGTTCGACCAGAGCCTGGCCTTTGAGGGTGACGGCGACTTTGACGATGCGGCGATCCGCCGGATGGCTGCTGCGCTCGACCAGTGCCGCGGCGACGAGCCGGTCGACCAGGGAGGTGGCTGTGTTCAAGGCGACCCCGCGTGCGATAGCCACCTCGCTCATTGAGAGGGGGCCGCGTTCCCTCAGCACGCCCAAGAGTCCGAACTGCTCCGGGGTCACCCTGGGCAGACCGGCCACCTCGTAGGGCATGGCGCCGACCAACCGCCGGCAGAGGTGGGGAAGCACTTCGGCCAGCTCGGCGCGGGCTCGGTCGCGGCTCCCCCGGTATTTCACCTGCCGGAATATACAGTTGTGGAACCGCTTATTCGTTCGCCGGTCTCTTCCAAAACCGGGACCCATGCTGGTCGACTGTGGCGAGTTGCGGCTAGGTCCCGCCGAACGGGATCTTGTGGCGATGGAGGTCGCCGGTGACGAAGTGGTGAGGCATCTGTACCGGCGCCGCTACATCCTGTCGGAGATCGCCGAGTACGCCGATCGCCTCTCCCGCCCACACGGCGACGACGCGGAAGATCGGCGAGCCCGAGAGCAGCTCATGCAGTGGCTCGACCGGACGGACCGAGCAACCGGAAACCGCGTGTCCCCTCAGAGCTCGGCGTAATCGGCTGGAGCCCGAAAACGCAGACTCAACCGCCGGACCGCACGGCGTGGCCGAGATGGCCCAACAGCATCGAGCGGGACGAGTAGAAGACGAAGCAAGGCCAGGGCCATCGCTGCCACCATTGCCCTGCTCAACGGCTGCGGAGGCGGGCTGGTTACGTCCCGGGCAGACCGTTGGGGTGTCAAGCACCCGCCCGGCGCTGCACAAAGCAGGGCACACGAACTAACGTTTGAAGGATGGCCAGCGCGCTCGATCTCTTCTCGCCGGCCGCTCGTGAGTGGTTCTCTGGTGCCTTCTCAGCGCCGACGGACGTTCAGGAGCGAGGCTGGCAGGCAGTCGCGTCTGGCAGCCATACGCTGATGACCGCACCAACGGGCAGCGGCAAGACCCTGGCCGCCTTCTTGTGGTGCCTGGACCGTCTGGTGACGGAGCCACCACCGTCCCGGGCCGATCGGTGCCGCGTCCTCTACATCTCGCCCTTGAAGGCACTGGCCGTCGACGTGGAGCGCAACCTTCGGGCACCACTGGTGGGCCTGCGGCTGCAGTCGCAGCGCCTCGGCCTGCCGGTGCCGGACATCGCGGTCTCGATCCGCAGCGGAGACACCCCAGCAGAGGAGCGGCGGGGAATGGAACGCACTCCGCCCGACATCCTGATCACCACGCCGGAATCGCTGTACCTGCTGCTGACCAGCGCCGCGCGCCGGATGCTGGCCACCGTCCGCTGGGTGATCGTGGACGAGATCCACTCGGTTGCCTCCACCAAGCGGGGCGCCCACCTGGCGATCAGCCTGGAGCGGCTGTGTGCCTTGACGAACCAGGAGCCGCAGCGGATCGGCCTCTCGGCGACACAGCGGCCACTCGACGAGGTGGGGCGCTTTCTGACAGGCGCCGGACGTGAGGTGGCGATCGTCGATGCCGGCCAGCGCAAGACGCTGGAGGTCCGGGTCGAGGTCCCTGTCGAGGATATGGCGAACCTGGACCGAGGCGCGCCGAAGCCTCCTGTGCCCGACGGCGCGGTCTCGGCCGATGAGCTACCGCAGCCACGCCGCTCGATCTGGCCGGCGATCTATCCCCGGCTCCTCGAGCTTGTCCAGCAGCACCGGTCGACGATCGTGTTCGTCAACTCGCGGCGCCTCGCAGAGCGCCTCGCCGCCCGCGTGAACGAGCTCGCCGATGAAGAGCTGGTGCTTGCGCATCACGGCTCGATCTCACGCGAGCAGAGGGCACTGGTCGAGGACCGCCTGAAGTCGGGCGGTCTGCGCGGCCTCGTGGCCACCTCGTCGATGGAACTGGGCATCGACATGGGAGCGGTGGACCTGGTCGTCCACGTCGAGTCGCCTCCCAGCGCGGCCACCGGCATCCAGCGCATCGGCCGAGCCGGCCACTCGGTGGGGGAGATCTCGCGCGGCGTGATCTTGCCGAAGTTCCGGGGCGACCTGCTGGAGAGCGCCGCGGTCGTCGAGCGGATGCTGGCAGGTGAGATCGAGACGACCGTCGTCCCCTCCAACCCCCTGGACGTCGTCGCCCAACATGTGGTCGCGATGGCCGCGATGGACGAGTGGACCGTCGATGAGCTGGCGGCCCTCATTCGCCGCGCTCATCCCTTCCGGGACCTCGGGCGCCGATCCTTTGAAGCCGTACTGGACATGCTGAGCGGCCGCTATCCGTCGGAGGAGTTCGCCGAGCTCCGGCCGAGGGTGGTCTGGGACCGCGTCAACGGCACCGTGCGAGGCCGGTCAGGCGCGCAGCGGCTGGCGGTCACCAATCCGGGCACGATACCCGACCGCGGCCTGTACACGGTGAACATCTTCGAGGACGGCCGCCGGGTTGGCGAGCTAGATGAGGAGATGGTCTTCGAGAGCCGGCCGGGCGAGACGTTCATCTTAGGGGCGTCGAGCTGGAAGATCGTCGACATCACGCCGTCCCAGGTGCTCGTTGCCCCGGCGCCCGGGGAGCCTGGCAAGATCGCGTTCTGGCACGGCGACTCGCTTTCCCGCCCGGCAGAGCTGGGGCGTGCCCTCGGTCAGCTGACCCGGGAGCTCCGGGCGGCGGAGCCGGAAGCCGCGGAGCGGCGGCTGATGGAAGGCGCGGGCTTCGACGAGCGGGCGGCCCGCAACCTGCTCGCCTACCTGGCAGACCAGGCGGCAGCCACGGGTGCGGTCCCGGACGACAGGACCGTCGTCGTCGAGCGCTTCCGCGACGAAGTGGGTGACTGGCGAGTTTGCATCCTGACGCCTTACGGCGGACGCGTGCATGCGCCCTGGTCGCTGGCTCTGCAGGCACTGCTCACGGAGCGGCTGGGTATCGAGGTGCAGACCATGTACACCGATGACGGCCTGGCCCTGCGCCTGCCGGATGCGGACCGCCCGCTCGATCCGGAGGACCTGCTGCCCGATCCCGAGGAGGTTGCCGACCTGGTGACCGCGCAGCTCCCTGCATCGGCGCTCTTCGCCTCGCACTTCCGAGAGAACGCGGCAAGGGCCCTACTGCTGCCGCGGCGCCGGCCGGGCCAGCGGACCCCGCTCTGGCAGCAGCGTCAGCGATCCGCCGACCTCCTGAAGGTGGCCGGAGGGCACGCAGACTTCCCCATCCTGGCCGAGACGTTCCGGGAGTGCATGGCCGACGTCTTCGACCTCGGGGCGCTTCGCGATCTTCTGACGGCTGTCCGTTCGCGCCAGGTGCGGGTGGTCTCGGTCGACACCGAGCGCGCCTCGCCTTTCGCCGCCTCGCTGCTCTTCGACTACGTCGGCCAGTACCTGTACGAAGGTGACGCTCCGCTGGCGGAGCGGCGGGCGCAGGCACTGACCCTCGACCGCGAGCTGCTGGCCGAGCTGCTGGGCACAGAGGAATTGCGCGAGCTGCTCGACCACGCGGCGGTGGCGGAGCTGGAGCTCGAGCTGCAGGGTCTGAAGCCGGAACGATGGCCGCGCGACGCTGACGAAGCGCACGACCTGCTCGCCCGCCTCGGCGACCTGGAGCGCGAGGAGCTGGCCGCGCGCGGCGTAACCGAGGACTGGCTGGAGACGCTGGTCGCCGAACGGCGGGCATGCCCGGTCCGGATCTCGCGTGCTCAGCGGTGGATCGCCGCGGAAGACGCCGGCCGCTACCGCGACGCCCTGGGCACCACCCCGCCGCCTGGACTGCCCGAGGCGTTCATGGAGCCGGTGGCGGAACCGCTGGAAGGGCTCCTGCGGCGCTGGGCGCGGACTCATGTCCCGTTTCTTGCGGCGGACGCGGGGAGCCGCTGGGGCCTGCCTGTCAGCGAGGTCGAGCAAGCGCTGCGACGCCTGGCAGCGAGAGGCGATCTCGTGGCCGGCGCCTTCCGGCACAGAGCAGGAGCGGGGGAGCCGGTCGAGCGCGAGTACTGCCACCCGGATGTGCTGCGCACGCTTCGCCGGCGCTCGCTGGCCGCGCTTCGCCGTGAGGCCGAGCCGGTGCCGGCGGAGGTCCTCGCGCGCTTCCTGCCTGCCTGGCACGGCATCGGCTCCCAGGCGGACGGCACCGGCAGGCTGCTCGATTGCGTCGTTGCCCTGCAGGGGCTGGCGCTGCCGGCCTCAGTGATCGAGCGTGACGTGCTCGGCATCCGGGTCGCCGGCTACCGGCCATCATTTCTCGACGAGCTGATCGCGATGGGAGACGTCGTCTGGATCGGGCGTGGCTCGCTCGGCCCAGGCGACGGCCGGGTGGCCCTGTACCTGCGCTCCGATGCGGCCAAGCTGGCGCCAGAGCCTGGAGACCTGCTCCAGAGCGAGCTGTCACGGAAGCTGCGGGCACATCTGGAGCACCGCGGAGCTTCGTTCTTCCGCGAGCTCTACGTGGCCGCCGGGGGCGGGGATCAGGACGCGGTGCTGGATGCCCTGTGGGACATGGTCTGGGCCGGCGAGGTGACCAACGACACCTTTGCGCCGCTGCGCTTGTTGGGCACGCAATCTCGCAAGGCAGCTCCAACCCGCCGAGCTCCGATCGTCCGCCTGAGCCAGCCCCGAGCCAGCGGCCGCTGGTCTCTCGTCCGCGACCTTCTGGAGCCGTCTGCGTCGCCGACGGAGCGAGCCTACGCTCAGGCCGGTACCCTGCTGCAGCGGCACGGCGTGCTCACGCGCGAGTCCGTTGTGGCCGAGGGCTGGGCCGGCGGGTTCACCGGGCTCTATCCGGTGCTGCGCGCGATGGAGGAGGTGGGTCGGATCCGGCGCGGCTACTTCGTGGATGGGCTTGGTGGGTCGCAGTTCGCTCTTCCCGGTGCTGTCGACCGGCTGCGAGCCGCCCGCGAGGTCGAGGGACCGCTGGTCGCGCTGGCAGCCACCGATCCGGCCAACCCTTACGGGGCGGCACTGCCCTGGCCTCCTGAGGCGGAGGGCCGCATGGCGCGAGCAGCTGGAGCCTTCGTCGTGGTGGACTCAGGCGAGCTCCGGCTGTACCTGGAGAGGGGTGGCCGCTCGCTGCTCACACACGGCGACGTCAGCACTGAGCACGTACGCGCGCTGGCGGCGGCAGCCGGGCGGGCGGGCAGGATCGAAGTGCAGAAGGTGGACGGGACGCCCGTCCGACAATCGCCGCTCGCGCGGCTGCTGCTGGAGGCGGGGTTCGGCCAGTCGCCGAGGGGCCTGACCCTGTGGCCGCGCCCCGCAGCGTAGATGCCCGAAGGCGACACGATATGGCGCCTGGCTGAACGCTTGCGTGACCTGGTTGGCGGCAGGTTGGTCACGTCCGCCAATCCTGAGCGGTTCGGGCGCCTGACCGGCCGGACTCTGGAAACCGTCGAGCCGGTCGGCAAGCACCTCCTGATGCGCTTCTCGGGCGGCTGGAATCTGCACTCACACCTCCGCATGACGGGCTCCTGGCACGTCTATCGAACCGGGGAGCCGTGGCGTCGCTCCGCCCATCTCGCTCGAGCCGTTCTCGAGTTCGGCGACCGTCAGGCTGTCTTCTTCGGGGCGCCGGTCGTGGAGCTCGTCCGCAACCCGGCAGAGTCGGTTGGCCACCTCGGCCCGGACATCCTGGCCGAGGAATTTCCGCTCGCGGTCGTGGTGGCGCGGGCCCGTGCCGTCGGACCTGCCGCTCTCGGAGAGCTCCTGCTGGACCAGAGGGTCTGCTGCGGCATCGGCAACGTGTACAAGTGTGAAACGCTCTGGCAGCTCGCGCTGGATCCCTGGCGGTCCAGTCGGGATCTCAGCGACGAGCGCCTGGCCGACCTGTTCGCAACCGCCCGTCGGGACATGCGCGCCAACCTCGCGGCAGCGCCGGGTCGCCGCTTCGGAGGCCGGCCAGGAGCCGTGCACGGCCGGGGCGGGCGACCGTGCCCTCGCTGTGGGGGGAGGGTGCGGGCGAGGCGGCAGGGTGAGCAGGCAAGAGTGACCTACTGGTGCCCTGGCTGCCAGGTGAACTGATTCATCTCCTCAGGTCGCCCGTGAGTGCCGTACCTCTCGGAATCAATCCTCTGGACATTCGGGCTCTTCAGGAGTAGGTTGCGGTCAGCCGATTCTCGGGCCAACCTGCATGTGAGGGAGCTGAAAGAGATGCCCAAGAGACTGCGGTCGATCGCGCTTGCGGCGGCCCTGCTTACGGTTTCCTGTGGCGGCACCCCGGCGCCGCCGTCGACATCCAGCTCGGGTACCCAGAAGAACGTGGGTCAGGTGGAGTTCGTGTCCTCGCAGGGCACCCCGGCCAACGAGGGCCAGAAGATGAACAACCAGGTCCTCACCGGCTTCAACGGGCACGCGGACTTCATCAGCGGGCCGACCGCGGCTCAGGACGTCGACAAGATCACGGCTGAACAGAAGGCCGGGAAGGGCACGATCGACGTGGTGGCCCTGCAGCACGGGGACTTCACCACGCTGGGAGCGAGCGACGCGCTGATGGACCTGACGCCCCTCTTGCAGCAGCTGGAGAAGGACCGGCAGTTCCCCAAGGCGCTTGTCGACTACGGAAAGCTCGGAACGCAGAAGCAGTACTACATCCCCTGGCTGCAGGCCACGTACATGATGGCGATCAACAAGAAGGCCCTGCAGTACCTCCCCAAGGGCGCGGACGTCAACAACCTGACCTATGACCAGGTGATCGCGTGGGGCCAGAGCATCCAGAAGGCGACCGGTGAGCGGATGTTCGGATTGCCCGCATCACCTGGCACTCAAGCCAGCCTGATCCACCGCTTCCTGCAGGGCTACGCTTACCCGTCGTACACGGGCACCGAGGTCACCGGCTTCAAGTCGGCGGACGCGGTGCAGATGTGGCAGATGCTCAAGCGGCTGTGGGCCGTGACCAACCCACAGTCGACCACCTTCTCGCAGCTGCAGGATCCCCTCCAGAGCGGCGACGTCCTGTTCGGTTGGGACCACCAGGCCCGCCTCAAGGACGCCCTGGAGAAGCTCCCCGACCAGTTCATTACCGTCCCCGCGCCGCGCGGGCCAAAGGGCCTCGGCTACATGTCGGTGGTCGTCGGCCTCGCGATCCCGAAGACCGCTCCCAACGTCGAGGGCGCCAAGGCGTTGATCGACTATCTCACGAAGTCGCAGCAGCAGATCTCGGCCGGCGCGACCATCGGCTTCTTTCCTGTGGTCGAGGGCGTGAAGCTGACCGGCTCGGCCGTCCCGCCGTACCTGAACGCTGAGGCAGGCGTGGCCGCCAAATACGCGGCGAGCAAGAACGCCGTGGTCGCGCTGCTGCCAGTCGGGCTGGGCGGCAAGAGCGACCAGTTCACCCTGGCGTACCAGGACACGTTCACCCGGATCATCCTGCGCAACGAGGACATCCAGACCGTCCTCAACGACGAGGCGAGCAAGCTCCAGGCCCTGCTCACCGCGGCCAATGCGAGCTGCTGGCCGCCCGACCCGTCGAGCCAGGGACCATGTCAGATCAAATAGCGGCAACCCCGCGTGTGGGGCGCCGCGCGACTCGCGGCGGCCCAAGGGCGTGGCTGCGACCACTGGTGCCCTACCTGCTGGTGGCGCCGTCCGCGGTGTTCCTGGCCTTCTTCCTGTTCTGGCCGGCGGTCAAGGCCTTTCTCATCGCCTTCCAGACGGCGGGCGGGGCCTTTACATTCGCGAATTTGCAGGCGATGGTCCACGACACCGACTTCGGATTGTCGGTCCGCAACACGTTCGTGCTGCTCGCGATCATCATTCCCCTCGAATTCGCGATCGCGCTGGCGATGGCGGTCCTCGCCCAGAGCCGGCTGCGCGGCCGCGGCTTCTTCCTGTACGTCTGGAGCTTCCCTCTCGCGATCTCCGACCTCGCCGCAGGGCTGGTCTGGTTCTCGATCTTCACGTCGCACGGCTATCTCAACTCGGCGCTGCAGGACGCGCACATCATCGGGCGCCCGATCGGCTTTCTCGACTACACCAACGTGCCCGGGCTGATCGTGGCGGTCGTGGCCGCCGAGACATGGCGCTCGATCTCCCTGGTGATGGTCGTCATCATGTCGGGCATACAGGCGATCCCATCAGAGCTGGGTGAGGCCGCCTCGATCCTGGGCGCAAGCGCCTGGCGGCGGTTTACGAAGGTGACGCTGCCGCTGCTCAAGCCGACCCTGCAGGTGGGCTTGATGCTGCGGACCACGACCGCGTTCCAGGTGTTCGCGGTTGTGCTGGCCCTCACCGGTTCGGGTCTTCCCGTGCTGGCTACGAAGACCGCGACCTGGGCTCACGGTGCGCGCAACTATCAGATGGCAGCCGCCTACGCGGTGCTGCTGCTGCTCCTGTCGTCGCTCGTCACCATCGCATACCTGACGCTCCTTCGAACCCCGAGAGAGGTGTTCCAGCGATGACCACGGCGGTCGCGACCCGCACCGCGACCGCCGCGCGCGGACGGCGGCGTGTGGAGCCGGGCAGGCTGCTCCTGTACGGGTGCGCCATCCTCGTCACCCTGTTCATGCTCACGCCGGTGTATCTGATCGCGCTGGCCGCCCTGTCCCCGGCGCAGGCCATCTTCGACTATCCGCACCCGCTGATCCCGACCGGGATCTCGCTCGACAACATCCAGTTCTTCCTGACATTCCAGGGAATCGTGCCGGCGCTCGTCCGCTCTCTGATCGTCGGTGGGCTGACCGTGGTGCTCTCGCTGCTACTCGGCTGCCCGGCCGGCTACGCGCTCGCGCGCTACTGGTTTCGGGGTAAGGACCTGCTTCAGTTGATGCTGGTCAACGTGCGCGCCATCCCGATGGTGATCATCGCCGTCCCACTGCTGGTCACCTTCATCGAGCTGAACCTGGACGATTCGGTCATCTCGGTGGCGCTCGTCCACGCGGCGATCACCCTGCCGCTGACGATCCTCATCTCGGCCAGCGTCTTCGTACGGGTGCCGGCCGAGTTAGAGGAGGCTGCGATGTCGCTTGGCGCGGGCAGGCTGGGCGCCGTGCTGCGGGTGGTTCTGCCCAACAGCGTCCCCGGCCTGGCGACCGCGGCGCTGTTCGCGTTCGTCACCTCCTGGAACGAGGTGTTCGTGGCCGTCATCCTGACGCTCCGCAACACCACCCTGCCCGCGGCGCTGGTCCAGCAGCTCCAGGAGTCGCCGGTTGGATTCCGGTTCGCCGGCGGTCTGTGCCTGACCATCCCGGCGTTCGTGTTCATCTTCTTCATGCGGCCGTATCTGTTCAACGCCTTCGGCGTAGGGGGCAGGTGATGGCAGACATCCGGATCGAGCAGATCACCAAGCGGTACGGAGGGACGGTCGCGCTGGACGACGTCTCCCTGATGGTGCACGACCAGGAGTTCATGGTCCTGCTGGGGCCGAGCGGCTGCGGCAAGACCACTCTCCTGCGCATGATCGCCGGCTTCGAGCGGCCGGACGAGGGCACCATCGTCATCGACGGCCGCGACGTGACCGAGGTGCCGCCTGGCAAGCGCGGCCTGGCCATGGTGTTCCAGAGCTACGCGCTCTTTCCGCACCTCAAAGTGTTCGACAACATCGCCTTCGGCCTGCGCATGCACGGGGTGAGCCCGCCGGACGTCAAGCAGCGGGTCGGCAGCGCCGCGGAGCTGATGCAGATTGCGCGCCTCCTGGACCGCTACCCGACTCAGCTCAGCGGCGGGCAGCGCCAGCGTGTGGCCGTGGCGCGGGCGTTGGTGATGGAGCCGGCGGTGATCCTGATGGACGAGCCACTGAGCAACCTCGACGCCCTGCTCCGCCTGCAGATGCGCGCGGAGTTGAAGCGGCTGCTCCACGAGGCCAAGACGACCGCCGTCTACGTCACCCATGACCAGATCGAGGCCCTGAGCATGGGCGACCGCACTGCGGTGATGCGAGACGGTCGCCTCCTGCAGGTCGATACCCCGATGATGGTCTACGAGCACCCGGGTGACGTATTCGTGGCGCAGTTCATCGGCACGCCGCCCATGAACGTGCTGCGGGCTCGGATGGGAGAGCGGGAGGTCGACGTCGAGGGTCACGCCTTGTCGATCGGCGTCCAGAACGGCTACCGGCCTGGCGAGGAGGTCGCGGTCGGCGTAAGGGCCGAGAAGATCGAGGTCTCCCATGAGCAGGGCGATGGCGCGCTGCCTGCGGAAGTGGCTGTGGTCGAGCCCCTCGGCTCCCATCTGCTGCTCACGCTCGCGCTGGGAAGCCAGGTCATCAAGGTCGCCACCCACACCGACTTTCAGGTCAAACCCCACGACCAGGTGTGGCTGCGGCCTGAACAGGGCTCACTGCGACTGCTCGGCCGGGCCGCGGAAGAGTACTGACCGGGATTGGTCCCGGCGCTACGCCGCCGCGGTCTTCCGAGCTGCATCCACCACGCGACGGATCGTAGGCAGGTACCAGCCCTCGAGCGAGGCCGGCGGGTACGGCGTGTCCCACGCGGTGACGCGCCTGATCGGTGCATCCAGAGAATAGAACGCCTCCTCCTGGAGCGTGGCCACCACCTCGGCCCCGAAGCCCGCCGACAGCGGCGCCTCGTGCACCACCACTGCGCGGCCGGTCCGCGAGACCTCGCTCACAAGCCCTTCTACGTCCAGGGGCACCAGGGTGCGCAGGTCGAGCACTCCCGCCGAGATGCCCTCCCGCTGGAGTTCGTCCGCGGCCCGCAGACACATCTCGACCGCCGCGCTCCAGGCAATCAGCGTCACGTCCCCACCCTCGCGCACCTGCCGGGCCTTGCCGAACGGCACGGTGTAGTCGCTGTCCGGCACCTCCTCGCGGCCTTTCCGATACAGACGCTGCGGCTCGAGGAAGAGCACAGGGTCCGGGTCACGGATCGCCTCCAGCAGCATCCCCTTCGCGTCGTATGGAGTCGCGGGGCAGACGACCTTGATCCCGGGCGCCTGAACGAACTGCGCCTCGACGGCGTCGGGGTGGAACTCGGGGGTCCTCACGCCGCCACCGAACGGGGCACGGATCGTCACCTGGGCGTGGTAGCGGCCGCGGCTGCGATAGCGGTACCGGCCGAGTTGGGGACCGATCTGGTGGAACGCCTGGTGCGTGAAGCCCAGAAACTGAATCTCGGCCACCGGGATCAAGCCACTGATCGCCAGTCCCAACGCGCTGCCGATGATGCCCCCCTCGGCCAGCGGGGTGTCCACGACTCGTTCGGGGCCGAAACGGTCGAGCAAACCCTGAGTGGCCCGGAATACGCCGCCAAGCCTGCCCACGTCCAGCCCAAGGACGATGACTCGTTCGTCCCGCTCCATTTCGAAGGCGAGGCCGTCACGGATGGCCTCGACGATGTTGCGCTGAGCCATCTCAGACGTCCCCGCCTGTCAACCGAAGCAGCTCGGCCCGCTGGCGCCCCACGCGCTCGGGCAGGCTCGCGTACACGTTCTCGAACAGGTCTGCGGCCCGCGACGCGCGCATCGCAGCCGCCGCCTGGATGGCAGCGTCGATCTGTTCGGTGATCTCGCCCTCGACGGCGGCCCGGCTGCCGTCGTCCCAGAGGCCCTTCTCCGCCAAGTAGGTCTGCACTCTGCGGATGGGATCCTCTTGCTCCGCCCTCTCCAGCCAGCCCTCCGGCAGATACGCGCTTGGATTGTCGGTGGTGTTGTGGAAGCTCAGCCTGAACGTCACGCAGTCGATCAGCGTGGGCCCGTCATCGCGCCGAGCCCGCTCGACGGCCTCAGCTGCCGCTTCGTAGACGGCCAGCAGGTCGTTGCCGTCGACCTGGACGCCGGGGAAGCCGTAGCCCTCGGCGCGGCGGTAGAATTCGCCGGCGCTCTGGAGCTCGCGGCTCGTTGAAATCGCCCACTGATTGTTCATCAGCACGAAGACGATCGGGGCCCGCCTGACACCGGCCATGTTGGCCGCCTCGTGGAAGTCGCCTTCGCTCGCCGCCCCCTCGCCGCAGTAGGCCATCACGACGCCCGGCTTGCGCTGGAGCTTGAGGCCCCACGCCAGTCCCACCGCGTGCTGCAGCTGCGTGGCCAACGCAACCTGGTTGGGCAGCACGTTCGTATCTTCGGGGATGGCGGAGCTCGCGACCTTGCCCATGTAACCGGCCACGATGCGTTCGAGCGGATGGCCGTGGCGCACCAGCGCCGGCAGCTCGCGGTATGCGGGCACGATCCAGTCCGTGGCCGGGTCCAGCGCCAGCGAGCTGCCCACGACGCTCGCCTCCTGGCCTTTCACCGGGCTGTACGTGCCCATGCGGCCCTGGCGCTGAAGTGCAGTGGCGCGGGCGTCGAATGCTCGACTGAGCATCATCCAACGTAAGCCCTCGACGGTCCTCTCCAGGCTGAGTCGGGGTTCTGCGCCGTTGACCAGATTGCCCTGTGAGTCGAGGATGCGCTGCACCGCTGCTAATTCTGGCGCGGACCGATACGCCGCGGCGCTGCTGCCCGGGCGGGTTGACTCTGTTAGGCAGACCCTTGACTTGACTTGACAGGCGTTGATCCAATCCGACTTGCGCTTCGTAACCCCGGCAGAGGTCGCAACCTCTGCCGAATGGCTGCGGCTTGAGGCGCGCTACGCTGGTCATTCCGGCGTAGCGCGCCGATGGAGTACCGTCGTGCGGATGGGGGAGGGTACTGTGATCGCGAATGGCCGCGATGCCGAAATCGTCGATCTGGGCGGCGGCCTCGTCCTACGCCGCTTCGCCAGCCCTCGTCGGCTCGAACCCGAGGCGTTGGTGATGCGCCTTGTTCGAGACGCCGGCTATCCAGTGCCCCAGGTGTTTGAAGTGCGTCCCGACGGCATAGTGCTGCAGCGAGTCGAGGGCCCGACCATGCTGGAGGATCTGAGCGCCCATCCCTGGCGGGTGCGCCGCCACGCCGGAACGCTCGCCGCTTTGCACCGCGATCTCCACCGGATCCCCGCGGCCGGGTGGCTTCCCGCACAGTTCGGGGACCCGGCGCCTGATGATGTGGTTGTCCACGGCGACCTTCATCCGGCGAACGTCATGCTGTCGCGTGCAGGACCGGTCGTGATCGACTGGTCAAGCGCAGGGCGCGGCCCCGCGGGTGCAGATGTGGCGGATGCCTGGCTGGTGGTGGCGTGCGCGCAGCCCCCTGGCGGTCCGCTGATGCGTGCCCTCACAGCGGCCCTGCGTCAGCGCTTCCTCACGACGTTCTTGGGCGAAGCCGATCGGTCCCAAGCTGCGGGATACCTGCGCCACGCCTGCGAGCGGCGGGCGGCGGACCCGCACCTCGACCGACGCGAGAAGGCGGCCATGCAGCGCATCGCCGCCACGCACGCCGTCGGACCAGGTTAGCCGATCGATTAGGAGCCGATTGTTTCGTCCAGTGAGCGCTTGAGCGTCTTGAGCGAGTCAACCGGCACCGGCGTCTCTTCGATCCATCGAAACATCGCGTCGGCGATGCGGCGCCACGCGCTGACCTGCCGCTCCATCGCCGAGGACCAATAGCTCTTCGACCAGCCCGCGCCGATGAGTACGCCGGCAATCATGCAGCAGAAGGCTCCCGTCCCAAGTTCCATCCAGCCTGTCCAGACGGCTGGGCGGAGCTCGGTCAGCATGAGAACTCCCAGACCCAGGTTCGCCAGGGTGAACCCCGGAAGGATCACCCGATAGAACAGGACCCCCCTTCGTCTCTTGTCCATTGACTGTTGCCAGCATGAGCCGGTGGGGCATCCGAACGAATGGGAAATTTGTCCCGGCTGGAGGGCAATTTGACCAATCCGACGTGGGCGAGGTCGGCGAACCGAAACCAGTTGCCAAGATGGTCAGTTCTAACCATTGACGTAGGGATTCCCAAAGCGTTTTAGTTCATGTTGCCCATTCCGGCGGGGGTCAACGGCCGGGCATGTTCGGGTCCAAGCCCTATCGGGCTTGGGAATCATCAGTAAGAGAGGATGCCGCAAGGCCCATAGTCGCGCGGCATGGTGGAGGGTTTCCGACTACTTGGCTTCCCGGTCTGAGCAAGGTGGGCTCAACAGCAGGAAGGTTCCTGCACGCGGGGAGCCAGGCGCGACCGCAAGCGCGCTGACACGGCGTGCCGAGAGCAGAGTCAAGCGCCAGCTTGCGCGGGAATTGCACGACTCCGTCGCCCAGATCCTGACGCTCATGGTTGTCGACATGGAGAACTTCAAGCTCGACCAGGCCGGTCAGGACCATGTCGTCCAGCGGGTGGATAGCCTTCAGGAGTCCACCCGCGAGGTTCTCCGGAACATCCGCGAGGTGCTCTACGAGCTGCGTGAGGAGCCGTCCACCGACAGCAACTTCGTCCAACAGGTCCACACGCTGCTAAACCGCTTCGAGCTCAGCACAGGGATTCGCTCGAAGCTGAGAGTGGATCCCGGCTGGCCGGCGCGGCTGTCCGGCGCAACTGCGTACAACCTCTACCGAATCGTCGAGGAGGCGCTGAACAACGTCCGTCTCCACAGCGGCGCGGCCCGCGTCGACGTACAGCTGGCGCCTGCCGGCGACGGCGTGTCGCTGGTCGTGAGGGACGACGGCCGCGGCCTTGTCACCTCAGATGGCTCCCGGCGCCACGGAATGGGAGTGATGGGCATGCGGGAGCGCGCGGTCCTGCTCGGGGGTGAGTTGGACGTTACGAGTCAGGGCGGCGAGGGCACCACAGTGACCGCAGTGGTTCCCGGCGCAGCCAAGGAGAACACCACGTGAGCCTGAACACACAGACAGTCCGGGTCCTGATCGCAGACGATCAGACGCTGTTCCGCGTCGGCCTGGCACGATTGCTGGAAGAGGATCCACGCGTTGAGATCGTCGGCGAGGCCGGCGACGGTGCTGAGGCGGTGAAGCTGGCCGGCACTGTCATGCCGGACGTGATTCTGATGGACCTCAAGATGCCCAACGTCGACGGCATCGAGGCCACCAAACAGATTCTGGCCAAGCACCCAGGCGTCAAGGTGCTTCTGCTCACGACTTTCGAGGCCGACAACCACGTAATCCAGGCTTTGAAGGCCGGTGCCAGCGGCTACATCCTCAAGGATTCACGGCCGGACTCGATCGTCTCCAGCCTGTTGGCGGTCATGGCTGGTGAACGCGTCATGGCCAGCGCAGTTGCCAACCGTGTGCTCGAGATGCTGACGGGGACGACGACACCCAAGGAGTTCTACGACGGCCTGACCGGCCGCGAGATAGAGATCCTGAAGCTGCTGGCTGGAGGGATGGCGAACAAGCAGATCGCCTACAAGCTGAAGATCAGCGAGAAGACTGTTCGCAACCACGTCAGCAACATGTACGAGAAGCTCAACATCTACGACCGGTCGCAGGCCGTGCTCTACGCAGTCCGGAAGGGATTGGTCGAGATTTAGAACCGCGACCTGCCGGTGGCTGCCGGCCAGCCGGGAACTCCCGGGTCGAGCTGCACCCGAGTGGCGTTCAGAAAGCTGGAGACCATGCCGTAGAAGCCCGCCAGCGTCACCAGCTCGATCATCTCTGCCTGGTTCCAGCGTCGTTCCAGCTGGGCCCAGAGCTCGTCCGAGACGTCGTGGTGGACGTGCACCTCATCGGCCAATCGAACCAGGAGAGCGTCGGCCTCGGGCCAGCCGGCGGCTTCCTCGGTGAGGCGCTGAATCTCGTCGTCTGCGAGGCCTGCCTGGCGACCGAGAAGCGTGTGCTGGCCGAACTCGTATTCGCAGTTCGTCCGCCAGGCCGTCCGCAGGATCACCAGCTCGCGCGCCCGCGGGGCCAGCACGCCGCGGCCCAGAAACAGCCCACCCAGGACGTTGAATCGCTTGAGCAGCCGCGGGTGGTGGGCCATGGTCGCGAAGATGTTGAGGGGCGGCCCTTGCCGAACCTTGGTCTTGTCCAGCAGTTCCTCCACTTCGGGCGAGGGGTCGACCAGCGGCGCTATTCGTGGCTCGGGCATCCGCACCAAATGTAGCGGCTGATCAAAGCGGGATCACGATCGTCCCCTCCTGGCTCGTACGCAGCAGCGTGCCTCTAGGAAGGTCACGCGCCAGTTGCCCGCCTGCATCCGACACGAGCAGCCGGCCCGGACGCGCGGCCTGCATCAGCTCCGGCACCGGGGCGCTCCGGCCGCCGCCAGGTAGCAGCAGAGCACTGCAGGGACCGGGAAGCCTGGCAGCTGCGGCTGCCTGACCTTCAGGGTCCAGGTCTGCGAAGTCGCAGAACGTCTGGCCGTCGGGCCCGGTCACGCGAATCGCCATCTGATCGGGCTGCGGGGGCCGGGGTCCTGGGCTGAGAACTTCGAGCCAAAGCCCCGCAATCCACAAATGTTGGCCCGCGTGCACTGTCTGGACGCTTGCCCCGCGCGCTGCCCCGGCAAGGGCTGCAGATCGCCACGCCGTCCCCTGTGGGTTGCCCTCGGGCACGAGCACAACGCTGCTCGCATATGCGAGGCCGGCGAGCCCGCCGACGTGCCCGAGCCCAGGACCCGTGATGACTAGGCCTTCCAGCCGACGGATCCATGGCGGCAGCTGGGCGCCGAGCGCGTCGGACAGGCGGGCGGGGCTCGCGCCCCCGTCGATGAGGACGTGGCCATCGGGTCCGCTCAGCAGCACCGCTTGACCCTGGCCGACGGCCAGCACCGCGGCGGAAGCAGCCGGTCTCGCCCAGGAAGCCAGCTCGACGGTGCCCACGAGCAGGGGCACGGCGATCCCGGCTGCGAGAGCGGCGCGGCGCAGCGAGCCACTGCTCCGTGCCGCGCCGATGGCGCCGCCAAGGGCGGCGTAATAGGCCACCCCTGTCCATAGCGAGAAGACAGGCGCCGGCAGGGCTGCCGCCGGAACGCGCGCCAGGATGGCCGCAACCTGTTCCAGGTAGGCCAGGAGCCCGGTCAACGGAAGGGCGAGCAATCGGGCCGCATCGGGGATGGCAGAAAGGGGTGCGATCAGCAGCCCCGCGGCAACCATGGCCGGAAGCAGGGGCAGAACCGCCGCATTGGCGATGGGTGCGATAGGGGAGAGCAGGTGGAAGTCGCTCGCCATCAGCGGCACCGTGCCAACCTGGGCGGCGCAGGTCACGGCGAACGGCTCGCGCAACCATCCCGGCATCCAGCGCACCCGCCGTTCGATGCTGGGCGTCAGCAGTACGATCGCAGCAGTGCCGGCGAACGAGAGCTGGAAGCCGACGTCCCACGTCAGATCGGGCCGCCAGCCAAGCATTGCGGCCGCCGCCGCAGCGAGGGAGGTCCAGACGTGCGTCGGCCGCCCCAGCTGGCTGGCGACCAGCGTCAGCCCCCCCATGGCAGCGGCTCGCACCGCCGCCGGCGTGGCGCCCCCGGCGAGCGCGTAAAGGACGATCAGCGCCAGCGCTGGCACGGTGGCCGCACGGCCGAGGAGCGGGTGGAGGGCGCTGGTCACCAATCGCGCGAAGACAGCGACTTTGAGGCCGCTCAGCACCAGCAAGTGGACCAACCCGGTAGCGATCAGGTCCTTCTGAAGAGTGGGCGGCACGCCGGTCCTTATGCCCAGCACCACGCCCATCAGGACTTCCGAGTGTGGCGGCGGTACGAGCTGACCTACGGCCTGCCGGTATCTGTCCTGCAGCCAGCCAGGCAGCTCTCGCGGGCCGCTCGCGTGGCCAAGGACGGTCAGTCGTGCTCCGCGAATCTCCAGGTGGGCGCCCTTCTGAGCGAGGTAACCGCGCCGGTTGAATCCCGGCTCGTCGCGAGGCAGGTCAAGCCGTCCGGACGCCTGCACAACGTCGTCGATGCCAACCTCGGGAGTGCTGCGTACGAAGGCTACGACGTTGCCGGCGGGCTGCCGGGGACCAGCCTGTGTTGCCATCTGCGTGGGCACGATCACGACCTCGATGCCGCCCGCGAGGAGCCTCGGATCGTCCGCCACCCGGCCGCTGACGGTGGTCTGGAGGCCTGCCAGGTCGGGTGCTCTCGCCGCCGCGGTTGTGTCGCCGGTAGGCCATTCCGCACGCGCGATCGCGAGGAAGCAGGCAGCAAGCGCCAGGCCGATCGTCGCGGGCTTCACAACGAAGGCGATGCAGGCTGCAGCAGGCGCGGCGACCACTCCGAGGATGCCCACCGCCGGCTCGGTCGGGAGGGCGACCGTGGCGATGACGATGCCCGACGACCACGCCACCAGGCATATGAGGGCCGAGGTCATATCGTGAGGTACTTGCGTGCGCGGAGGTAATCCGACTCACTCATGTTCAGGACGTCGACTAACTCGCGGGTGGTGGCGAATCCGCCGTACTCCGTTCGGTACTGGATCACGATGGCAGCCAGGTCAGGGGTGAAGCCCGGGACGGCGGCGAGCTGGTCGGCTGTGGCGAGGTTCAGGCTCACGGGACTGCTGCGGGAAGTGCTGGTTCCCGTGGCTGATCGACTGCTGGTGGTGGAGCGGCCGGTCGTCAAGAGGCTGGGGACGTTGACCTGCTGGCCATCCTTGAGGCGCGCCGCCATGTTGGGAAGCCGGCTCTGATCGGCGTCCGGGGTAAATCCGCCGGCGGCGGCGATGGCGGCGGACACCCGCTCGCCTTTGGCGACGTTGTAGAGGCCCGGATGGGCGACCGCGCCCCTGACCTCGACCAGCAGACCGCCGGCCGGAGGCATCTGTGCCGCGTTGGCGTTCTCCGGGTCCGGTGCGCCGGGCAGAGGCGCAGTGCTCGGCGGTGAAGGCGCGGCGGGAAAAATCGTTATCGCGGCCAGCGCCGCGAGAGCCATGGCTGGGGGCGTGGCCAGCCCGACCAGCAGCCGCCGGCTGGGCTTGAGCGAAGAGAGCAAGATCAGCGACGAGAGGATTCGAGAGCCCATGACCGCAGGCTAGACCCGCCAGCGGCCAGCGCCAATAGTGGTTGTTAAGACGCCCCGAAGCCCGCGGCAGCGGAGCGTGTCCCCGAGCGCCGGCACTTGGAAATTCCCTCCCTTTGCCGGCGAACGAGCTTTATTTCGGGGGGCGACACGTTCATCTGCCGGCAGGTGAACGTTATCTGCACCTCACGCGCCGTGGATGCCGCTGCCATCGCGGAACAGTCGGAACCAGGGCGTCTGCCGCACTTGAGGTAGAGTGCGGTAGCAGTTCAGCAGCGCTCCGTGGGGCGTGGCCAAGTGGTAAGGCAACGGACTTTGGATCCGTGACCGAAGGTTCGAATCCTTCCGCCCCAGCCAGCCTGTAACCCGGCGGCCGCCTACTAACTTGGCGGGGAGAGGCTTCCCCCCTCCCCCGGCTTCGCCGGGTACTCCCCCGACTGCGCGGGGGAGAGAACCCCTTCCTACTTGACCTCGGGGACCTTGAGCTTGTCGAAGGTCTCTTTGTTGACGAACTTGAACATCCGGAGAGGCTTGCCTCCCTCCTGGACCTCGGCGACTACCGCGTAGCGCTCCTGCGTCTTGCCGCCGCTCGTTGTGCGGACGCTGCGACGCTTTCGAATCTCGCTCTCGGGCACGTTGACGAGCTTCTTCGTTTTCAGGTTGAAGAACTCCACTTGTGATCTCCTCAGCTGGTTGGCTCTGACCCGGTTCCTACGGCCACCCTTCCGAAGGATAGCCTGCCAGTCTACTTGCACAGATCACTGACTGACCCTGCTACGGCTCGACCGCACCCCCCAGCACCCGGTCCAGGTACGCATTGCCGAAGCGGCGCGCGGGATCGAGCCGGTCGCGAACGGCACTGAAGCCGTCCCAGAGCGGGTAGCGCCGCCGCAGCGTCTCCGCGGTCTGGTAGTGCAGTTTGCCCCAGTGCGGCCGGCCGTCGAACGCGTCCATGATCGCTTCGACTTCACGGAAGAACCTCTCGTACCCGGCTCGCCAGTACACGTGGACGGCGATGTAGCCAGTCTCGCGGCCATACGCCGGACTCAGCGGGATGTCGTCTGCCGCCACGGTCCGCACCTCCACGGGGAAGCTGATATGGAGGCCACTCATTTCGATCATCCGGCGCACCTCCCGCACTGCATGCAGGAGGTGCGCACGCGGGATTGCGTACTCCATCTCGGCGAAGCGCACGAGGCGCTCGTTGGCGAACACGCGGTCGCTGCGGTCGGTGACCTCGCTCTTCGACATGGTCCGAGCCGTCACCCGGGCAAGGCCAGGTATCCAGCTGCTCCGCACCCGACCTGCCCGCTGGATGACGCCGAACGCGTGGTTCTCGAGCACGATGTCATCGATGTAGGCGCCCAGCCGGCTCTTTGGCTGAGCCGGCTCGGAAGTGCGATTGTTCGTGACCGCCTGCACCCGGTCGGTGTGCGGGAACCAGAAGAACTCGAAGTGGTCGTTGCCCGCTGTCAGCTCGTCGAACCGCTCGAGGACATCGTCCAGCCCGAGCGGTTCCTTCACGGAGTGGAGATTGAACGCCGGTACACACTGCAGGGTGACCGTCGAAAGGATGCCCAGCGCTCCCAGGCCCACCTGAGCGGCCTTGAAGATGTCCGCCTCCGCCGTCGGGGAACACTGCACGACGTTGCCGTCTCCGAGAACCAGCGAGAGCGCGCAGACCTGGCTGGAGATGTTGCGCAGGCGCTCGCCGGTGCCGTGGGTCGCCGTCGATATGGCGCCGCTGATGGTCTGGTAGGCGACGTCACCGATGTTCTCCATGGCCAGGCCGTGGCGGGCGAGTTCCTCGCTCAAACGGGCGATTGTGATGCCGGCCTGGACGGTCACGGTCGCGCGTCGGGGGTCGACGTCGAGCACCTCGGCGTAGCGGTCGAGCTTGATCAGCCGCCCATCCGTGCAGGCGATGTCGGTGAAGGAGTGGCCGGTGCCAGCGACCTTGACGCGTTCCCGCGCTGCCGCGGCAGCCCGTACGACGGAGATGATCTCTTCCTCGCTGGCCGGGTAGTCGATTCCGGTCGGGGTGCACGAGTAGGTCGAGCCCCAGGTGGCCCAGCGCTGCCTAACCCGCGTCGGGGCAATGGTCTCAGTCGTAGAACTCCTCCGTCTTCAGGTCCGCCAGCACCTCCGCATCGTGACCGAACAGCAGCCGGGCGCCGGTCCGCTCCACCAGGCTCTTGGTGAATCGATAGCTCCGCCACCAGGCGGCGTGGTCTCGCAGCAGCCATCCGAGCGGCCGGGCCTGCGCGTAATTCTCACGAAGGTGAAACTGGTCGCTGGTCAGGAAGAACGTGCCCGAGTTAGCAAGGTCCAGGCGCAGCCCCATCAGTCCCGGCGTGTGTCCAGCGAGCCGGTGGAGATTGAACCCTTCGAACAGCTCGACGTGATCCCCGTCGAGGGCCTGCCAGTTGAAAGAGAAGTCGAGGTAGTGGGGCAGGTAGGCGCCGAAGTCCTCGCCTGTGGCCACGGCGTAGAACGCGTTTTTCAGCTCATCCGCGTGGACGTAGATCGGAACGCCGGTGCCGCGAAAGAACTCTAGACCTCCGCCGTGGTCGAGGTGGAGGTGCGAAAGCACAACGGCTTTGATGTCGGAGAGGCCGTAACCGGCGGCGCCGACCACCGTGTCGAGCCGGTTTTCTTCCCCGTAGTGCGTGACTGCGAAGAGCTCGAAGACGGGCGGCGGCCAGAGCTCCCTGGCGTTGGGAGCAGCGCCGGTGTCGTACAGGACTGGACCAACCTTGGGGTGGTCGATGAGTGCGCCGATGATTGCGACCTTGCGCCGAGGCGACCCCGGAGTCGGGGCGGATAGCGTGCTGACGCCGGCACCCGCCAGCGGGAAGCCATCGTCGTACTCGATGTTGCCAAGATCCAGCGGATACAGCCTCATCGCGTTCCCCTCCCAAATCGGTCTGTCGGTCGCATGGTATGCCATGCGGACCGCGGATGTCCCCCGGCTTCGCCGGGTATTCCCCCGACGTTGCGGGGGAGAGATATCAGTCGGCCTGTGCGTCCGGCTCGACGCCTGCGAGCTGCAGTATCGCCTCGACGAACTGCGGCTCGGGCAGCGCGCCTACGAATGCTCCGCGCTCGTTCACAACCGTGCGCGGCACGCCCTGAACACCGAATCGCGCTGAGAGGTCAGGGAACTCGTTGGCCTCGACGGTGCGGGCGCTCACCAAAGGAGACGCCACAGCCATCCGGTTGGCCAGGCTCACGGCCTGGGGGCAGTAGCGTCAAGTCGGTGTAGCGAAGACCATGACGTCGACCGGATCGGTGAGCCTTCCCAGCGCCTCGACAGTGGCTTCGGAGAGACCGTGCACGCCACTCGAGACTCGTTCGACTGCATCGATGACGGTGGCGAACTCGTAGCCTGCTGGGAATCCCAACCAGCGGATGCGCGGCGCCTCGCCGGGAAAGGCGAGGGTCAGAGTTGGCACGTCGCGCACATCCGATTCCTGGGTGCTGACGTCGATCACGTCGATCTTGATCAGCTCCGGGGCGGCCTGCTGCAGGTCCTCGACGAGCTGCCGCGCGTCATCGCAGGTGCGGCACCCCATCCCGCTGGGCAGGATCAGACGGCCGCTCCCCGGCCGCGTGTACAGGGTGAGCTGGACCGGCCCGCTGAGCTGTTCCGCGAAGCGCTCCTGAACCTGCTGCTTCACCTGGTCGGTAAGGATCGCCATCGGCACCTAACTGTACTGTGACTCCGTGATCGTGATCGGCCTGATTGCCGACGACCTGACGGGTGCATGCGACAGCGCTCTGCCGTTCCTGGGCGAAGGTCCCGTGCGGGTTGGCATCTGGCCCCACGTGCCAGACGGCGAGCTGGCCTGCGCGGCGGTGACCACCGAATCCCGCGCCGAGGCCGCCACTGTCTCCTACGAGCGCAGCCACGAGGCAGCGACGGCGCTTCACTGCGACCTGCTCTACCGCAAGCTTGACTCGCTCCTGCGAGGCCACCCCGTCGAAGATGTAGCCGGCGTCCTCGACGCCGTCGGCGTCACGCGCTGCGTCGTAAGCCCGGCGCTGCCCGCCGAGGGGCGGATCACAGCCGCCGGCATCCAGCGCTGGCCCGGCGGTGAGGTGGACCTGTCCGTGCTGTTTGCGCCCCTCGTGGGCCGCGTCGACCTCCGTGACGCCGCCACAGACGCCGACCTCGACCAGGTCGCCTGCGACCTGCTCGACCACGGCGACCGGCTGATGGCCGGTACCGCCGGTCTGGCAGCTGCCCTCGCGAGGACGATGGGTGTGGCGCCGCCGCCGCCCGCGCGCGCGCCGGGGTGCGTCCGGCCGTTGGCAGTGGTCGGCAGCCCGGCGGCGGCCGGCCAGGCCGAGTACGCACGTGTTCGTGGCTGGGACGTTCAAATGCTGGGACCGCATTTGCTGCCCGCCCTCGATGGGTACGACGGACTCCTCCTCACGGGCGGCGAGACCGCCGCGAGGGTGCTGACCGCCGTCGGCGCTCATGGCCTCTTGCTGGTTGGCGAGGCCCTGCCCCGAGCACCGATGGCGCGGGTCTGCGGCGGCCGTCTGGATGGCATGCCGGTCGTGCTCAAGGCGGGCGCATTCGGACCGGAAGACGCGATCCATCGCGCACTGGAGGCGCTGCATGCGGCGCCTTCCTAGGCTGATCGTCTCAGCGGGCGATCCGGCCGGTGTCGGTCCCGAGGTCACGGTCAAGGCGCTGGCACAGCCCGGAATCGGCGACCTGGCCGAGATCGGCGTGGCTGGGGATCCAGCCGACCTGCGCCGCACCGCTGAGCTCCTGGGTCTGCCGGCCCCGGCGAGGATCGAGGCCGCGGGCGACGCCACCGACGTGCGCCCGGGGCAGCTGTCGGCGCTGGGCGGAGTGGCGGCCGTGGCGGCGATCCGTCATGCGGTCGAGCTGATCCAGGCCGGCGCCTACGACGCCCTGGTCACCGCCCCTATCAACAAGGAAGCCGTCAAGCTGGCAGGATTCGGCTGGCCGGGCCATACCGAGATGCTCGCCGACCTCACCGGCACACCGGACGTCCGCATGCTGCTCGTCACAGATCGCCTCAAGGTCGTCCATGTGACCACTCACCGGTCTCTCCGGAGCGCTATCGACGCGGCCACGCACGGGCGCATCGTCCGCACGATCGAGCTGGCCCAAGATGGTGCCCGCCAGCTCGGCGTAGTGCGGCCGCGGATCGCGGTCGCCGGTCTGAATCCTCACGCTGGCGAGGGAGGGCTGTTCGGCGACGAGGAAGAGCGCGAGATCACTCCTGCCGTCGCCGACGCCTGCGCCGCAGGGATCGATGCCAGCGGCCCATGGCCGCCCGACACGCTCTTCTGGCGGGCCAGCCAGGGCGAGTTCGACGTGGTCGTGGCCATGTACCACGATCAGGGGCACATCCCCGTGAAGCTGGGCGGCTTCGACGAGGGCGTCAACGTGACGCTGGGACTGCCCTTCCCACGCGCTTCTGTCGACCATGGCACCGCCTTTGACATCGCGGGCAAGGGGATCGCGCGCTGGGCCAGCATGGCCGCCGCGATCAGGGTCGCGGCGCAGTTGGCGCGAACGCGGTCGGCGGCTTAGGCGGCCTCGTGGCCCTCCTCGATCACGAGGGGCGTTCCCCGGCGCCCGCGGCGCCGCAGGAGCGAGTAGACGACCGGGATGACGAGCAGGGTCAGGAAGGTCGAGCTGACGAGCCCGCCCTCGACCACCAGCGCCAGCGGCTGGCCGATGAGGCCGCCACCGCCGGCCGTGCTGACTCCCGCCGCAATCGGCACCAGGGCCATGATCGTGGCCAGCGCAGTCATCATGATCGGCCGGATCCGGATGCTGCCCGCGTGCAGCAGCGCCTCGACGAGTGGACGGTCGGCGCGGTCTCTCTCGACGAAGTCGATCAGCAGGATCGCGTTGGAGACGACGATGCCGAACACCATCAGCACGCCGAGCAGGGCTGGCAGTCCCAGCGCCTGCCGGAAGACAAGCAGCGCCAGGAAGCTGCCGATCAGCGCCAGCGGCATGGTCAAGAGGATCACGAAGGGAGTGACGACCGAGCGGAAGAAGGTCACCAGGATCAGGAACACGATGGCCACTGCCACCCCGATGGCGACCAGCATCTGAGTGAAGGCGTTCGCCAGATCCGAGTTGGCAGCGCCGGAGCCCAGCGTGACCCCGCTCGGCAGCGAGAGCTTGTTGAGTTGCTGCGTGGCACGGCTGGTCGCGCCCTGCGTGTCAGTCGCCGTGATGTCCGCCGCCACAGTCACCTGTTGAACGCCGTCGACGCGTGTGACCGAGGTCGGCGCCAGGTTGTTGGTAATGGTCGCCACGTCCTTGAGAGTGGTGCCAGGGGCCAGCGGAAGGTTGGCGAGCCTGTCCGCCGAGACGGAGCTCGGATCGACCTGCAGCGTCACCTGCGGGCCTCCAGGGCCGAGGGTTCCAACGTTGCGAGACGAGAGTGCGCCCGAGACTGAGAACGCCACCGTCTGGGGCGTGAGCCCACGTGCCGCCGCCTTCGCCGGGTCGACCGAGACCAGCAGTTCGGGCTTCTCCGCGGCGAGGTCGGTTTTGACGTGCGCCAGCTCCTGGTCGCTCGCCAGCTTGGCGACGACAATGTCGGACGCCTGGCGAAGCGCGGCCGGGTCCCGGCCGCTGAGCGTCGCCGAGAAACCGCTCGACGGAGGGCCCGCCGACTCCACGCTGATCTGTGAGTTGCCGGCGCCGTACAGGCTGTCCAGATCGCCTTGCAGCCGCTTGGCGACGTCTTTCGCCCCGCTCTTGCTCTTGAGCTCGACGTCGATGCGAGCCTCGTTGGTGTTGAAGCCCGCCGTGTAGGCGCCGTAGTCGGAGCTTGCGACGGTGACCTGGACGATCTTGACGGCGGGGTCGGCCTTGGCCCTGGCTTCGAACGCCTTCAGCCGCTCGCTGGTCTGATCGGCCGAAGTGCCGGCCGGCAGCGTGACGGTGCCTGCGAGCGCGGTCGTCCCGCCGAAGTCGAAGAAATTCTTGGGCACGAATACCAGAGTGGCCGATGCGCCGATCAGCAGGACGAAGGCGCCCGCCAGAATGGCCACCTTCCGCCAGCCGCGAGCGAGCACCCAGGCGAGAATGGGTCGGTATCCGCGGGCAAGCGCGCCCGGCAGCTGGGCGTCGTGGGCGTCCACGACGCGGCGGGCGCGTCGCTGCAGCAGGAAGCTCACCAGCACCGGGATGAGGGTCAGCGCCACCAGCAGCGAGGCGAGCAGAGAGATCGTCACGGTGACAGAGAACGGCAGGAAGAAGCGGCTGATGATGCCGCCGACTACACCGATGGGCAAGAAGACGCCGACCGTGGTCAGCGTGCTCGCTATGACGGGCTTGGCCACCTCGGTGGCGCCCTTGTACGCGGCCTCGATGGGCGTGCAGCCCTGCTGAAGGTGGCGATAGCTGTTCTCGAGTACGACGATGGCGTCGTCGACGATCCGGCCGACGGCGATGGTCAGGCCCGCAAGGGTCAGGGCGTTGAGCGAGAAGCCCCAGAGGTTGGTTCCCAGGAGGGCAACCAGCACGCTCGTGGGGAGGGAGACGGCGGTCACCAGGGTCGCTCTGAGGCTGCGCAGGAACAGGAAGATCACCAGGATGGCGAGAAAGGCCCCCAGGACGCCTTCCAGAACCAGGTCGTTGAGCGACGCCCGGATGCCCTGGGCGGCATCGGTGACGAGCTGGAAGTTGTCCGCGCTGTTGAGGTGGAGCTTGGCCACCCGGCTCTTGATGTCGTTCGAGAGCGTGACGGCGTTGCCGTTCGCGGTCCGAATGACCTGGATCGAGAGCGAGGGCACGCCGTCAGTTCGCGTGATGCCGTTGACGGGGACCGGCGCCTCGGTCACCGTGGCAACATCGCCGAGAAGGACGGGCAAGGCGGCTCCCCCTCCCCCGGCTGCGCGGGGGAGAGTGGCGGACGGCGGCGCCGCCGACGAGCCGATGACGAGCGCCTTGAGGTCGTCGACGGACTTGACGCTGCCCAGAACTTCGACCGGAACTGAGCGGTCGGCCTGCAGTGTCTCACCGGCCGGCATGTCGACTTGAGCGGCCCCCAGAGCCTGCTGGACCTGCTGCACGGAGACGCCGCGCGCAGCCAGCTTGGTGCTGTCCAGCGTGATCGACACCGCTGTCTGTGCGCCGCCCGAGACCCTTATCTGGGCGGAGTCCTGGGTGCCGTTCAGCGCCGGGATTATGACGTCGTTGGCCTCCCTGGTCGCCCTGGCGAGGTCTCCGTCCGTGGCTGCAAGTGAGTAGGTCATCGAGGGGACGGCGCTGAAGTCGAACGTCTGAACGATGGGCTTGCCGGCGTTGGCGGGGAGCTGAACCTGGGAGAGGCGCTGGTTAAGGTTGTCGAGGTCGTCCTTGAGCGAGGAGTCCAGCGCGAATGCGACCTCGACCTGAGAAAAGCCCTGCGAGGACGACGTCGTGATGTGTGACGCGCGAGGGAGGCCGGTCAGGTTCTGGATCAGGGGCTGAGTGACGTCGCGGTCAACCTGCTGCGGCGCGGCCCCTGGCTCGCTGACCACGACGAACACGGACGGGAACTCGACCGACGGCAGCAGCTCTTGATTGATGCGGAAGATGCTGATGACGCCCGCTCCCATAAGGATCAGGCTGAACAACACGACCACGGCCCGGTTGCCCAGGCACCAGCGAACGATGGCTTGCATTCCGGGGTTCTTCTCCTCTCGGCCGCATGGCACGCCAAAACAGGCGAGCCTCAGCAGCTAGTCGCTACGGCTCCTCGGCATGGGGTTTGGCTTTCGATAATTCCAAGCACCGTCAACCCCGGCCCTTGTGACACGTCTACCGAAGTGCGCTGATCTGCTCGATCAACCGCCTGGTGTGGGCCAGCTGATCGGCGTCGCTGGTGCCGAACCAGGGGACGCTCAGTGTAAAGCGCTCGGCCAGGCCACGCCAGCGCTCGATCCCGGTCTCCAGTTCGTCGCCGACGATCACCCCCAGGCGGTCCAGATAGCCGCGGTCGATCAGCTCGCGAGCCTCGTCCCGACTGGCCCCGATGACCCGGTCGGCCAGCTCGCTGAGCCCGGCGTGGTCGAGGACCCTTCGGTAGCCGGGAATCGAATATGCGTACATCTGGGTTGCCGCAGCCGCTCGGGTCGGCGCCACGACCAGCTGCAGGAGGACTGGCGGCGGTGGCCGGCCGGCTTTGGTCGCGCCCGCCGCGAGCGCCGGCCGAAGGACGTCGCGCAGATACTCCGGGGTCGTGAAGGGGTGGGCGGCCAGGCCTTCGCCCAGCTCACCGGCGATTCCGGTCATGAAGGGGTTCACGGCCGCGAGGTAGATGGGTGGGTCCGGCGCCAGGTCCTCGCCACCGGGCTGGAATGCCGGACGGCGGATCCGGTAGTAGTCGCCCTCGTAGCCACCGCGGCCGCTGCGGAACGCCGCGAAACATGCGCGGACGGCCCGCACATAGTCGCGCATCCGCGGACCTGGGTGGTCCGCGGTTACCCCGAAGCGCGCCGCCAGCGTCGGTCCGACCTGGCTGCCCAGGCCCAGCACGAACCGGCCGCCGCTCCACACGGCCAGGTCCCAGGCGGCCGTCGCGGTGGCCGTCGGCGATCGGGCGAAGGCAACCGCGACGTTGGTTCCGACCTGGATTCGCTCCGTCGCCTGGACGGCGGCGGCAGCCAGCAGGTAGGGTTCGCGGCGCACGTCGAGGACCCAGACCCCGTCGCATCCGGCAGCCTCGGCGCGTGCGGCGAGCCGGCCGGCGTCCGTGGGGTGCACGGCGCTCGGCAAGGTGATCCCGATGCGCACAGTTAGATGACGAGGTTGATCAGCTTGTCCTGAACGTAGATCACCCGTCTGGGCCGGCCGCCGTCGCCAAGCGCGCGTCGAGCGGCGTCGCTTGCCAGTGCGAGCTCGGTCGCGGCCGGCTCGTCCAGCCCGGCCGGCACGCGCAGGCGGTCGCGGACCTTGCCACCGACCTGGACCACCAACGTGACCTCTTGCTCCGCTGCGGTGCTGGCGTCGAAGGTAGGCCACTGCGCGTCAGCGCAGAGGCCCTGGCCGCCGGTGCGAGCCCAGAGCTCCTCCGCGATGTGTGGGGCCATCGGGTTCAGCAGCCTGATCATGGCGCTGACCGCCTCTGCCCACTCGGCGCCCCGAGTGCCGCCGCCAGCGAGGTGGTCCTGCATCGCGTTGCCCAGCTCCATCAGGGCGGCCACGGCGGTGTTGAAGCGGAAGCTCTCGTAGTCCTCGGTCACTTTGCGGATCGTCTGATGTACTCTGCGCCGGAGGTCGGCAGCGCTGGCGCCGCTGCCGATCCGTGCAATGGTGTCCGGGTCCACCGTCAGGCGCCAGACCTTTTGCAGAAAGCGCACCGGACCCGCAACAGCCTCGTCCGTCCACTCGGCGTCCTCGTTCGGCGGCCCGATGAACATCTCGTAGATACGGCCGGCGTCCGCCCCCTCGCGAGTCACGAGATCATCGGGCGCGACGCCATTCCCGAGCGACTTGGACATCACCTGACCGCCGCGCGTGACCATGCCCTGCGTGAACAGGCGTGCAAACGGCTCGACCGCCTCGACCAGGCCCGCGTCGTGCAGAACCTTCTGGAAGAAGCGCGAGTACAGCAGGTGCAGGATTGCGTGCTCGATGCCCCCCGTGTACTGGTCGACGGCCATCCAATGGTTGGCCAGTTCGGGGTCGAAGGGCAGGACTTCGTAGCGGGCGCTCGTGTAGCGCAGGAAGTACCAGGAGGAGTCGATGAACGTGTCCATCGTGTCGGTCTCGCGGCGGGCCGGTCCGCCGCAGTTGGGGCACGTCGTCTCGTAGAACTCGGGCTGCTCGGACAGCCGGCGGTAGGTCTTCGGCAGCAAGACCGGAAGGTCCTCCCTGGGAACCGGCACCACACCGCACGCCTCGCAGTGCACGATGGGGATGGGGCAACCCCAGTAGCGCTGGCGCGAGATCAGCCAGTCCCGTAGGCGATACCTGGTCGCCCGCCGGCCGTAGCCCCTCTGCTCAACGAAGTCTGCAACGGCGTCGAAGCCGGCCTGGCCCCGCAGGCCGTCGAACGGCCCCGAGTTGATCATGAACCCCGGCTCCGTGTAAGCCTCTGGCAGGTCATTCTGGGGCCCATCGGGCGCGGCGATCACCTCGCGGACCGGCAGTCCGAAGCGGTGTGCGAACTCGAAGTCACGCTGGTCGTGGCCCGGCACCGCCATGATCGCACCCGTGCCGTAGCTCATCAGGACATAGTCGGCGACCCAGATCGGCACCCGCTCACCGTTGAGCGGGTTGATCGCGAATGCTCCAGTGGGCACGCCGGTCTTTGCCCCCTCGGTCGAGAGACGAGCGAGCTCTGTCTCCCGGCGCGATCGTTCGATATAGGCGCGAACCGTTTCACGGTTCTCGGCGGTGGTCACCTGCTCGACCAGCGGGTGCTCTGGCGCCAGGACCATGAAGGTCACCCCGAACAGGGTGTCCGGCCGCGTCGTATAGATGCGCATGGTGTCGTTCAGGCCGACGATCGGGAAATCGACCTCGACGCCATGGCTGCGACCGATCCAGTTGGCCTGCATCACGCGCACCCTCTCCGGCCAGTGCTCAAGCTGGGCGATGTCGTCCAACAGGCGGTCGGCGTAGTCGGTGATGCGCAGGAACCACTGCTCCAGGTCGCGCTTCTCCACGAGCACGTCAGGGTGACGCCAGCAGCGACCGTTGATCACCTGCTCGTTGGCGAGAACCGTTTCATCGACCGGGCACCAGTTCACGGGAGCCATCGCACGATAGGCCAGTCCGCGCTCGTAGAAGAGCAGGAAGAGCCACTGCGTCCAGCGGTAGTAGTCGGGGTCGCAGGTGCTGACTTCGCGGCTCCAGTCGTAGAGGATGCCCATCATGGCGAGCTGTTCTTTGGCGCGCTCGATGTTGCCCCGGGTCCACGTCTCCGGATGTGATCCCGCCTTCATCGCCGCGTTCTCAGCCGGCAGGCCGAAGGCATCCCAGCCAAAGGGATTCAGCACCTCGAAGTTGCGCATGCGCTGGAAGCGGGACAGCAGGTCCCCGATCACGTAATTGCGCATGTGACCCATGTGCAGGTCCCCGCTGGGGTACGGGAACATGACCAGGTTGTAGAACTTGGGCCGCGCTGAGGCATCGTCTGCGCGCAGCACCCCTCGTTCGCGCCAGACGCGCTGCCACTTCGATTCGATGTCCTGCGGCACATAGCCGCGGCGCTTTGTCACCGCCATTTGAGGATCTCAAATGTTAGCGTCGGTGCGAATGCGCAACCTTTACGCGCCATGGCGCATGGAGTACATAGGGGCGCCGGAGGAGCAGGGCTGCCTCTTCTGCCGGGTCTGGCAGGCTCCAACGGGGGACGACCGCCGAAACCTAGTCGTGTTTCGCGCTGCCGACGCCCTCGTGATGATGAACAAGTTTCCGTACAACAGCGGGCACCTGATGGTTGCGCCGCGGGCGCACGTCGGGTCGCTGACCGATCTCGACGACGAACGGACAGCAGCCGTCATGCGGCTGGTACGGCGCTCCCTCGAAGTCCTGGAGGGGGTGATGCAACCGCAGGGATTCAACGTGGGCGTGAACATCGGGCGCGTCGCTGGAGCGGGCTTCCCCGACCACGTCCACGTCCACATCGTGCCGCGCTGGAACGGAGACACCAACTTCCTGCCTGTCCTGGCCGAGGTCAAGGTGGTCAACGAGCACCTGGACAGGACGTGGGAGAAGCTGTCTCAGGCGTTCGCCAGCAGCTGACACGCTAGAGGCCGTACGTCTTGGCGATGATCTCCTTCATGATCTCGTCCGTGCCGGCGCCGATTCTGGACAGGCGAGCGTCACGCCACGCGCGCTCGACCGGGAACTCAGACATGTAGCCGTGGCCGCCGAGGATCTGAATCGCGTCGTCGGCCACATCCACCGCGACCTGTGAGGCCAGCAGCTTGCTCTGCGAGATTTCGCGGACTGGATACTCACCAGCATCCCAGCGGCCGCAGGTCTCGTACACCAGCGCCTGCACCGCCGCGATCTTGTTGCCCATGTCGACGAGCTTGTGCTTGATGACCTGGAACTGCGAGATCGGTCTGCCGAACGCCGGGCGGTCCCTGGCGTACTGCATCGCGTATTCGAAGGTGGCTTGCGCGCCCGCGATCTGACCGCATGCCGCAATCAGGCGCTCGCCCTGCAGCTCCCACATCAGCTCCGTCCAGCCTTCGCCTTCGCTCCCCAGCCGGCAGGCAACCGGCACCCGGCAGTCTTCGAAGTTCAGCTCGGCGGTGTCGGAGGAGTGCATCCCGAGTTTCTTCAGGGTCCGGGAGACTTGAAACCCGTGCGTCTCCTTGGGTACGAGGAACAGCGAGAATCCTTTGTGGCCGGCTTCGCTGTCCGTCTTGGCCACGAGCAAGCACCAATGACACCGCTGGCCGTTGGTTATGAACGTCTTGCGGCCGTTGATGACGTACTCGTTGCCATAACGCCGGGCCGTTGTCCGCATGCTGGCCAGGTCGGAACCCGCGTCCGGCTCGGTCATCGCGATGGCGGCGATGGCATCGCCGCTGATCGCCGGGGCCAGGAACCGGCGCTTCTGCTCGTCCGTTCCAAAGCGGGCCACCGGCGGCGTCGCCATCTCGGTCTGCACCGCGACAGCCATGCCGAGGCCGCCACAGTGCGCGCGTGCCATCTCTTCCGACAGGACCACGGCCGAGAAATAGTCGCCACCCTGACCGCCATACTCGGGTGGATAGCGCAGGCCAAGGAAGCCCAGCTCTCCAAACCGCTTCATCATCGAGTCCGGGAACAGCGTCTCCTCCCACTCTTCCAGGTTGGGCACCACCTCCTTCTGCAGGAAGCGGCGGATGTGGAGCCGCAGCTCCTCGTGCGCGTCTGTGAAATGCATCCGCCTGGATTCTGAGACGGCTCGGCTGCCCGAGGCAAGCGGCTCGTCTGGCGAAGCATCGCCCAACGCGAGCAAATGCATCAATGTCCGCCTTCGGCACGCCCTCAGAGCGGACAACGGCGCCAATGTCCGCTCTGCGATATGATTGCGCGCGGCTCGTGGGGGTTGGGCAATTCCCAACTCATCGGTTAGACCTGCACAGGAGTTCGCTTGGGTTCAGTCATAAAGAAGCGGCGTAAGAAGATGCGGAAGCACAAGCATCGCAAGATGCTCAAGAAGACGCGTTGGGCTCGAAGGGCTCACGCGTAGTCAGGTAGTGCGCCTGACCCGGCGATCGCGCAGGGTCAGCGCGCCTCCGTCAGGAGCGCGGTTCACCGAGCCGGCGTAGCGGTCGAAGTGACCGGCTGATCGCGCAGACGCGTTGATGGTTCGTGCAGCTCATCGAGGTAAGCGATCTCGCGGTCAGGTCGGCGGAAATGGCGCTCGAGCGTGTCCACGAAGAGCGCTGCAACGAAGCGATCCACGTAGCGATCGTCTATGGCGCCGGACACATGCCAGCAGTCGTGCGCTACCTGGGGCAGCGGTTCGGCTATTGGGCATCCGACGCCGAGTGGATGACCATTTTCGAGCGGTGACTTGGACCTCGTGAGCTAGCCAAGCTGCGCCGGGGGCGAGTGGCGCTGTTAGCCGACCGCATCGTCGGGATACTCGACCTGGTCCTCGTCGTCAGCCTGGCCTGGTCGGGGCCCCGGCTTGGCCGTGGCCGTCAGTCCCACACTTACGGCGTTCGGCCCACCGACCGCCCCCTGAGCCGTTTGCGGCGAGGATGTCCGCGCGGTTCACGGGCAAGTGGCGGCGCCGGCGCTCGGACAACAGATCCTCTGGGCCGCCGCCAAGGATAAAGCCGGCCCGGAACGCGGGGTAGCTGTCCGTGAGGGGCGGATCCTGCTCGTCGACAGCCGCCCTCGTAAGCCTGGTTCGGCGTCTCCGTCGCCGACCGCCCACGGGGCTGCAGCCTAACCACTCGCCGACCAGTCCTGCTCGAAGCGAGTGGCAAAGGCCACTGCTGCCGCCGCATCCTCTGACAGAAGGTCAAGCTCGTGGTTGACCGAGAGTCCTGACTCGCTCCAATTCGCGGACCCGAGCAGCAGCTTTCGGCCGTCAAACAGCCCCGCCTTGGCGTGCAGCTTGGCGCCCGTCGGCACTGGATACCAGCGCACCTCTACGCCGACAGATCTCAGCAGGCTGAAGCCCGGCCGGTTGACATCCTGTCCCTGATCGAGCAGCACTCGGACTCGTGCGCCGCGGCGATGGGCGGCAGCCAGCGCTGAGATGACGTCCGGATCGGTCAACACGAATATCTCGGCCCCCACAGACCGCCGGGCGCTGCCCAGGGCGGTCATCAGGGCATTTCGCACCTCCTGTCCGGGGGCGGTCTGTGCCACCGGCCCGGGTGCGGTCGCCAGCGGCGCCGGGCGCCCACCGGACAATGACCAGTCCTGTTCGAAGATCGCACGCAGCCGGCCCAGCACGTCAGGCGATGCGGTCTCGAACGCGTAGTCGTGGTTGGCGGCGCTGGTCCGGCCCCAGTTCATGCCGCCGACCAGGGCTGTCGGACCGGTAAGGAGAAGCTTGACGTGATCGATCTGGTGCCGCCTTTCATCGACCGGATAGCTGCGGACGGGCAGCCCGGTGGCCGCAAGTCGATCGGCGGTTCGGGCGCTGACGGAGACCGTGCGGTCGACGATCAACCGCACGTCGGCTCCGAGACCGCGGGCTCTCTGGAGCGCGGCCGCCAGGTCGGGACGACCAAACTCGTACATCTCGACCCAGACGGGTTGGCCGGAGGCGGCACCATCGATCAGCCGTCGCACGATGTTGAAGATGGCGGCGTCCTGCCAGAGCCGGACCGTCGTGCCGGTGGCTGGTGCTCCAGGAGCAGGTATGGACGGAGATGGATGGCGGCCCAGCGGCCGCAACCCACCGCACGCGACGAATAAGAGAAGAGTCAGGGCGAAGAGTGCAGAGATCGACTGTCGCATGGCGCTGCCAGCGTAGGCGCGCGCCGGCTCAGCCACAAGACTGCCTGTTAAGGATTGCCTTGACGGTTAGAAGGGCTCGACCGGCGTCCCCGGTCTCGCGCCCAGAACTTCGTCCGCACGTCCCCGTCGCAGTCCGACCTCGACGAGCCCCATCGAACCCACATAGATGAACGGCGCGTCATGCGGAGCGTCCGCGAATGTGCGGGCCAGGGTTCGCACCTCGCGATTGTTCACGCGGAGGCCAGATATGGGAGGCTTCAGGTTCGTCACAAGGTTGCCGAATCGGTCCACCCAGAGCACACACGGGCCGTCCATGGCGAGTTTTGCGAGAGGTTGCGACAACGGGCGTCCGAGGTCGTCGGACGGACGGCCGGCAGCCAGCGCGGCGGCCGCCGGCGCGAACACGTCGCGGCCCTCGAAGGTGGGCGAGGCTCCCGGCGGTCGAACCAGTTCGACCCCGACTGGCTGTTCCGGTTCAGCCTCCGTCAGCACCAGGCCGAACAGTCCGTTGTCCGGCCCCACGTACCAGGAGCCTCTCAATCGGAAGGCAACAGCACGCCGCTCGCTGCCAACCCCAGGATCGACCACTGCCAGGTGGACTGCCCCCGGCTCGAAATGATGCGTGCCGGCCCAGATCACGAATCCGCCTGCGACCACGTCGAACACCGGGACCGAGTGGCTGACGTCGACCAGTGTCGCGCCAGGGCAACCGGCCAACAGAATCGCCTTCATGGCGGCGACGTATGGCGACCCCTCGCCAAAGTCGCTCGTCAGCGTGATCAACGCCACCGCGCTGGCGTCACCTTCCTACCAGAACCGCTGCTCCAACCACGGGTCTGCCTCATCGTGGTAGCCGCGCTTCTCCCAGAATCCGAGCCGGTTCCGCGGCATGAACTCCAGGCCCCGGAGCCACTTGGCGGACTTCCAGAAGTACTTTTTCGGCACGAAGAGCCGCAGCGGGTAGCCGTGCTCCTCGCTCAGGTCCCGGCCGTTCCACCCATAGCACAGCAGCACGTCCTCGTCGTCGAGCACGTCGAGCGGCAAGCTCGTGGTGTAGCCAAACTCGCAGTGGGCCATCACGTGGGTGGCCACCGCCATCGGTCGGCAGCGGCGGAGGATCTCCTGGATGGCGACCCCGGTCCACCTGTCGCCCAGACGGCTCCAACCTGTGACGCAGTGGATGTCGGCGGTGACTTCATTACGCGGAAGGGCCCGTACCTCCTCATAGGTCAGCTTCAGCTGGTTCTCGACCAGTCCGAAGACCCTCAGGTCCCAGACGGAGAGATCGGTGGTGGGAACAGGCCCGAAGTGCAGGAGAGGCCAGCGATCACGCGCGGTCAGCGTCTGGCCCGGCGGGATGCGGTCGGCATCGACGCCCTCCGGCTTTCCTCTGTCCTTTGGGTGCGAAGACACGGTAAGGAGCCTAAGGAGCGATGACGGTGAACGACCAGCGCTTCGAGAAGTCCTTGCCGTCCGCGGTGCCGACCACCTCAGCGGTGTACCTGGCGCCCGGCTTCAGGGGGCTGTGCGGGATGAGGCTCCATTGGGTAGCTGTGACCTGGTTTCCCGGGTTCAGTGTGTAGCTTGGCACCTCCTGACCATCGGGGCCGAGGAGCCGGCCCGTCGTGACGGTCAGCTTTTGAGCGCCGCCAAGCTGAAGGGTGACCGGGTAGCCGGCCGGCTTCGGCGCGCCTTGTGGAAGCGGGTCCGGGACCTCGTTGTCAATAAACGCCGCCGGTACGTTCGTCTGATCAGCCGATGGATAGGCGACCGCGTCGCCACTGCCAGGTTGGACTAGACCGAAGTCCATTACACCGATGCTGAGGACGCCGATCCGAGCTTCTCCATAGCCGGCCACAGAGGTCTCGCGGTCCGCGAGGGGATAGCGGTGGAACACGGAGTCCACCCAGTCGGCGATGCTGCTCGACGGAGTCAGCACGTGTGTGATGACCTCGTCGCCCCGACTGCCTCCGTAGCCGAAATGCCGATCGCGGTCGAGAGGCTGCGCGCCGACGAAGCCGGGCAGCGAGGGATCCTCTGTGTGAATACCCGTGCCGCTGAGCTGCTGCTGGCTGGCGTTGAACATGTAAAAGTACGCGTGGGCCTGCGCTGCCTCCGCCATAGCGGCGTCTTCACGGACCTGGGGTAGGCCCAGGGAGGACCGCACGTTGTTCAGGCTGTCGAGGGCTGTTTTGCGGTCCGTCGCCAGATCTCCGGGCCGCTGTGGAGTGATCGGTCCGAGGTCGGAGGCGGGGTCCTTCTTGAGCACCAGCAAATCCAGGTAACGCAGGTACTCGTAGACGCTGCTCGACGTGGGACTCCGCTTGAGCGCGCCGACCAGCAGGTCATGCGCGGCGTTGAAGTCCCGGTTGATCGCGACGTTCACCTCGGCCTGGCCGAGGGCCGCTTCGGTCCCTTCCGGCCGAACGGCCGCGGCCGCGCTGTAGAGCGCGGGGGCTCGCTCTGTGTCTCCGCCGACGAGGGCGGTGTCGGCTGCGGCTACCAGCAGTTCGTAGTTCTTGGGATGGGCAGCCATGAGCTTGTCGGTCTCTGGGCGGGCGGAACTTTGCCGGCCGTGGTTGGGGACGTAGTCGTACCGGATCAGATCCAGCTGGCGTTCGGGAAAGGTCGGCTGCGCTTTGACAGCGAGCTCCGTGTAGTTCAGCTCCGACTGACCATCGCCCCGGGCACGGTAGTAGTTGGCCCACTCACGGTCGATCTCTGCCTGAACGTAACTGTCACCACCCAGGTTCTCGGCTGTACGCAGCTCACGGACTGCCGCGTCGAACAAGCCGGCATCAGCCAGCGCCTCCGAATAGAAGACGTGGGCCAGGGGATGGACGGGCTTTGCGGCGACGGCACGAGCACCGGCCCCAATCGCGCTGCCAGGGTCCTCCGACCAGTCGAGCACGCGACTGAGACGGGCCAGCGATTCCGAGTCGGCAGAGGACGACACGGCGCCCTGGGCCAGCTGGAGCGCCTCCCCGAAGCGTCCCTCATAGGTCAGCAGTGTCGACAGGTGTGACGCCGCTTTGGGTACGTTGCCCTTGACGAGCGACCGATACGCCGACTCAGCCCCGTCGTAGTCGCCCGTGAAGAGCTTGGCATCGGCCGCTCCGACCCGGCGGTCGAGCGCTTGCGGCCCCGCGCTCGGCTCCGACTTTGCGGACGAGGGCTGGCAAGCGGCCGTGACCAGCGTGAGAGCCAGGAGCAGGTGAACCGTCGCGCGCCCAGGCACCTCGGACATTCTAGGCGGCGCCGGTATACTGGCCGAGGCCTATGGCGGGGCGATAGCTCAGCTGGGAGAGCGCCTCCCTCGCACGGAGGAGGTCGGCGGTTCGAATCCGCTTCGCTCCACCAACCTCCACTGCTGAGTTCAACCGGAGCCCTCCCTTTTCCACGAGCCTTTACATATGCCTGGGGCCATGCGGGAGGGGATCAGCGACGTTGCCAAGCTGAGCAGCCGGGAATTGGATCGGTTCAGTGCCGCGCTCCAGGCCGGCAAGTCGAAGGCTACGGCCTGGACGCACCTGCCCAACGTCCGGCTGATGCTGAGCTGGGCAGCCAAGGAAGGCGAGGCAGATATCGAGGCCAAGACCACACCGCCCAAGCTGCCCAAGCCGCTGGCCGACGTTAATGCGCGACGAGATCCAACGGCTGAGTGACGCAGCCCAGAGTGAGCGCGACAAGCTGATCGTCAGGGCGTTGGGCCAATTTGCGGTTTACGCCTTGCGAGATCGCCTCGGACGTCGCCGGCACCGGCCAGGCCTATGCTCGGCGACCCCGCGTGTCTTGGCCAGCTCGACATCGCGTTCCTCGAGGGCTGAGGTGGGCTTAGGATTCGGCACATCTCATGTACGGCCCAGTGATCCAGGGCAGCCAGTTCAGGCTGCGGCCGCCTCGCATGGAGGAGGCCGAGGCCATGATCGCCTGGCTGGAGGATATGGAGGTCACCTCGCGGCTCGGCCGCACCTTCCCCCCCTCGCTCGAGAGCGAGCGCGAGTGGCTGAAGCGGATAGGCGAGGACAGAGACCAGGTGCTGTGGGTGATCGAGTACGAAGGCCGTCCCGTGGGGACCACCAGCATCCACGCCATCGACTGGGCAAACCAGCGCGGCACGACCGGAACCCTGATCGGGGACAAGACCGCCTGGGGCAAGGGCATCGGCGGCGAGGTGATGCGCCTCCGTGCGGACTTCGCTTTCACCCAGCTCCCGCTGCGCAAGCTCAACTCGGGCTACCTCGAGGGCAATGAGGCCAGCCGCCGCGCGCAGCACAGCGCTGGCTACTGCGAGGTGGGCCACCTGCACCAGGAGACGTTTCGTGACGGCCGCTGGCTCGACGTCATTCTCACCGAGCTCCTCCGCGAGGACTGGGAGCGGACCCGCCAGCCTCAGCGCTCCGGGCCGACCGGCACTCCCACGTAAATCGCGCGCGGCCGGATCGACGTGCGCCGCGCATACTCCTCCAGCGCGTGAGCCAGCCAGCCCGCGGTCCGCGCCATCGCGAAGATCGCCTCGCTCGCTCCCCTCTGCATCCCGGCCAGGTGGGCCAGCGAGGCCAGCATGAAGTCGATGTTCGGAGCGGGCAGTCCACGCTCCTCGCAGGCTGCGATCACCGCTTCGATCGCGTCCAACCGCTGGTGGCCCCGCCAGGAGCGCCGCAGCAACTCGAGCAAGGCCGGCGCCCGCGGGTCTCCGCTCGGGTACAGCCGGTGGCCGAAGCCCGGCAGCCGGTCGCCGCGCCGCAGGCGCTCACCGATCGCTTCCGCTGCTCGCTCGGGGCTGGAGACCTCTGCCAGCAGGTCCTCGACTGCTAGTGAGGCCACCGCCAGCATGGCGCCGCCGAGCGCGCTCAGTCCAATGGTCACCACGGCGTAGGGGTCGGCCGCAATCGAAGCTGCCATCCGCGCGGCCAGCGTCGACACGCTGAGCTCGTGGTCGGCGACCAGTACCAGTGCAGCGTTGAGTGCCTCCACCGCTCCGATCGGGGCTGACGCTTCGGTCAGACTGGCCCACAGGCGGCCGGCGATCGAGTCCGACACCGGGTTGGCCAGGCGGACACGCAGCGGCGCAGACCGGCCCCGGCGCGGCAGAGCGTCGGCCATCGCGGCGATCAGGCGCCGGCCTGTCACCACCACGGCCGTCTCACCCGTGTCGTAGCGCATCGCGTCGAGTGCCGCCAGCGCGGGAACGGCCACGCGCAGCCGGTCCAGCGGCAGGACCGACGCGGGAAAGGCCGCCTGAACGGAGGACGCAGCCGCTCGAGATCGCTCGTCCGCCGCCCAGGGCTGCCGCTCAGGGAACTGGCCGGTCCACAAGAACTCCGCGACCTCCTCGAACGTGCGCGACACTGCGAGCACCAGCACGTCCTCGCCGCGGTAGAAGATGGCGTCCTCTGCGATGGCGGTCAGCGCTGACTCGATCCGCAGCTCGGTCCCGCTTGCGCGGTCGCGTCGGCCTCGGCGGCCCAGCCGATCGACGTCGGTCAGCGCAAAGAGGCTGCGACCGTCGGCCGCACGCTCACGTTGCACCAGGCCCCGGCTGACGTAGGCGTAGAGGCTCGCCGGCTTCACGCCGAGCCGCTCTGCCGCTTCCTGAGCCGTGAGCAGCGCCCCGACCATGACCCGGAGAGTGTACTGCATTGACCATTGATCAACATTGACAAATACGCCTCGTGTTATCAATGCTGGTCGCATGACAAAGAGCTGGTTGCTTCCTGCTGTCGATGAGCCCCCGACGACCGACCCGGAGTATTTCCGGCAGACCTTCCCCTACGTCCTCCCACCGCTCACACGCTTCGAAACCGATGCCGTGCCGCTCGACCCGGCGCCGAACATCTGGATCACCGACACGACGTTTCGAGACGGCCAGCAGAGCCGGTCCCCGTACACACCCGAGCAGATCGCTCACCTGTACGAGCTGCTGGCGCGGCTCGGCGGACCCCGCGGCATGATCCGTCAAAGCGAGTTCTTCCTCTACACGCACAAGGACCGCAGGGCCGTCGACCTGTGCCAGGAGAAAGGCTTGCGCTTTCCGGAGATCACCGGCTGGATCAGGGCGACGCTCGACGACTACCAGCTGGTCCGAGCTGCTGGTGTGAAGGAGACGGGCATCCTGGCGTCGATCTCGGACTATCACATCTACCGGAAGATGAGCTCGGACCGAGCGACCGTGCTCAACAGCTACGTGCGCGTGGTCGAGTCGGCGTTGAGCGACGGAGTCGTGCCGCGCATCCACCTCGAGGACTCGACGCGCGCGGACGTGCACGGCGTGGTCGTGCCCTTCGTACAGCGTCTGATGGAGCTTGGCCGGCAGGCCGGCATCCAGGTCAAGGTTCGGTACCCGGACACGCTGGGCGTCGGCGTACCCCACCCGAACGCAGCCCTGCCGCGCGGCATCCCGCGGCTGACCGCGGCCCTCCGGCGTGACGCAGGTGTGCCTCCTGAAGCGCTGGAGTTCCACGGCCAGAACGACCTGACCGCGATCATCCCCAACGCGGTCTGCGCGTGGCTTTACGGCGCTGCCGCCAACAACGGCACGTTGCTCGGCATCGGCGAACGAAGCGGCAATACTCCGATCGAGTCGCTGGTCTTCTGGCTGATCTCGCTGACCGGCGAGACCCATAGCATGGAGACGCGGGCGATCACGGAAATCGCCGACTACTACCGGGCGATTGGCGAGCCCGTCGACGCCCGAGTGCCGCTGGTCGGTGACAACTTCAACGTCACGCGAGCTGGGGTACACGCGGACGGGCTCATCAAGGACGAGGAGATTTACAACCCGTTCGACACCACCCGCCTGCTTGGCCGCCCGCCCAAGGTCGCGATCACCGACAAGTCGGGCACGGCGGGTCTGCTGATGTGGATCCGTGACCAGCGTCCCGGGCTGGCCGCGGGCCTGACCAAGCAAGACCAACGGCTGCGGCGTCTGAACGAGACGATCATCGACGAGTTCTCGGCGGGGCGGATCACCAGCCTCGGTGACGAGGAGGTCGGACGGTTGGTTGACGACGCATTCAGGGCGAGCAGTGCCGTGAGCTGACCTGGGGAATGGTAGGCGGGTGGTCGTTGGTTCCACGTGCCAGGTGATTCCTTCGCTGGTGCGCGGTCGCATCCACTACGCCTGGGTCGTCTTCGGCGTCACCTTCTTCACATTGCTGGCCGCGGCCGGTATCCGCTCCACGCCGGGCGTGCTGATCGTTCCGCTGGAGCACGAGTTCGGCTGGAACCGAGCAGAGATCTCGGTGGCGGTCTCGATCAACCTGCTTCTGTTCGGCTTGTCCGGCCCCTTCGCCGCCGCGTTCATGAACCGCTTCGGCGTTCGGCGCGTCCTCATCTGCGCGCTGCTCTTCATCGCCACGGGCGTGGGGCTCACGCCGCTCATGCGTGCGCCATGGCAGCTGGACCTGCTCTGGGGGGTGGTCGTCGGCCTGGGCACCGGGTCCATGGCCGGTGTGCTGGCGGCGACCGTCGCCAACCGGTGGTTCGTGGCTCGGCGGGGCATGGTCACGGGCATTCTCACCGCGGCCGGGGCGACGGGCCAGCTCGTCTTCCTGCCCGGCCTGGCCTCGCTGGCCGTGGGCCGCGGGTGGCGGTATGCGTCCCTGGCCGTCGCGGCGGCCATCCTGGTAGCCATACCGGCGGTGGCGCTGCTGATGCGCGACAGCCCGCGCCAGCTGGGGCTGAAGCCCTACGGTGCGGTCGAGGCCGACGTGGTCGAGGCTGCCCCGAGCAACCCGTTCGGGGCCGCGGTGAGCGGGCTGGCGCGCAGCGTTCGCTCGACGGATTTCTGGCTGCTCGCAGCCAGCTTCTTCATCTGCGGTGCTACCACCAACGGCCTGATCGGGACGCACCTGATCCCTGCCTCGGTGGATCACGGCATCCCGGAGGTGGCCGCCGCCAGCATGCTGGCGCTGATCGGCGTCTTCGACGTGGTCGGGACCACCCTGTCCGGCTGGCTGACCGACCGCTGGGATCCCCGCTGGCTGCTCTTCTGGTACTACGGCCTGCGCGGCCTGTCGCTCCTGCTGCTGCCCTTCGCCTTTTCCAGCACGTACCTGACGCTGATCGTATTCATCGTCTTTTATGGCCTGGACTGGGTCGCGACGGTGCCGCCGACGATCGCGCTCTCGTCTGGCGTGCTGGGCCGGGCCAACGGAGGCATCGTATTCGGGTGGGTCTTCGCGTCTCACCAGCTCGGCGCGTCCTTCGCCGCTTCTGCCGCCGGCATAGTGCGCACGTGGCTGGGTGACTACCAGGTCGCCTTCATCAGCGCCGGTCTGTTGTGCCTGGTCGCGAGCGGCCTGGTCATCCGCATCGGCAGCGCCGCTCGCGGCCAGCCCGCCCTGCAGGCCGCTTGATCAGGTCCCGGCGCGCCAGCCCGTCAGGTAGGCGCGCTGCTCCGACGTCAGCTCGTCGAGGTGGACGCCAAGGCTTTCCACCTTGGCGCGGGCGACGCGGTCCTCGATGGCGGGCGGCACTCGATGGACGCCCGGGGTCAGGCTGCGCCCGTGCTCAGCCAGATACTCGACGGCCAGCGCTTGAGTCGAGAAGCTCAGGTCCATGACCTCCGCCGGATGAGCCTCGGCGCAGCTCTGGCCCACCAGCCGCCCTTCGGCCAGCACGACGACTCCGCGGCCCCCCTCCGCAGGCTTCGCCGGGTACTCCCCCGACCGCTGCGGGGGAGAGACGGCGCCGCGCTCGAGGACGTACTCGACCGCCCCGGGGCGCAGATAATGCTGCTCGACCGATGCCGCGCGCAGTCCCGCCACGTCGATTTCGTGGTCGAAGTGGCCTGAGTTGGCGACGATCGCGCCGGGCTTCATCGCCTTCAGGTGGGGCAGGCCGATGACGTGCCGGTTCCCGGTCGCCGTGACGAATACGTCGCCGACCTCTGCGGCCTCGCCGATCGGCAGCACCTCGTAGCCCTCCATCAGCGCCTCGAGAGCTTTCAGTGCGTCGACCTCGACCACGATGACCCGGGCTCCCATGCCGCGGGCACGCATGGCGATGCCCCGGCCCACCCAACCAAAGCCGACGACCACGAGCACTGTGCCGGCAAGCATCACGTTGGTCGCTCGCAGCAGCCCGTCGATCGTGTTCTGTCCGGTGCCGTAGCGATTGTCGAAGAGGTACTTGGTGCTGGCGTCGTTGAGGGCCAGCATGGGGTAGAGGAGGGCGCGGTCCCGCTCCTTGTTGCGCAGCCGGGTGACGCCGCTTGTAGTCACCTCGGTCCCGCCTATGACCTGGCACAGCCATTGCGGGTGTTCGCTGTGCAGCCTGCTCGTGAGGTCGGCGCCGTCGTCGAGGACCAGGGTGGGCTCGATCGAGAGCGCCGCTTCGATCTGCCGGTAGTAGGTCTCCCGGTCGCAGCCGTGCACCGCGTATACGCCAACGCCCAGGTCGACGTGGATCGCCGCCGCCACATCGTCTTTCGTGGACAGTGGGTTGGAGGCGGCCAGGGCCAGGTCGGCGCCGCCGGCGACCAGGGTGCGGCAGAGGTTGGCGGTCTCGGTCGTCACGTGCAGACAGGCGGCGATCCTCGTGCCGGCGAGCGGCCGAGTGCGCGCAAGCTCCGCCCGGATCGCTCGCAGGACGGGCATCCTGCGCTCGGCGAAGTCGATCTTGCGGCGGCCCTCCGCAGCCAACCCTGAGTCGCGCAGCATGGCATCCATAGCCGTACCTCCTCGATGGTCTCAGCTCGCGAGCCGAAGCAGTTGACGAGCCTTTCGTTCCTCGAACTCGAGGGCGGCGAGCCCTGATGGCGACTCCCCGCCCGCGAGCCGGCCCAGCAGAAGAACGCTCGCAGCGACCTCCGGTTCCCGCAGCGCCCGAAGGCCGAACGCCAGGGCGGCCGGCGTCACGCCCCAGGCGGCCTCGAGCTCCGCGGAAAGCGCCGCCGCCGCCAGGTCGCGCTCGGCGTAGCCGCGGTAGCCGGCCGCCGTCCGCGACGGCCGCACGAGCCCGAGGGACTCCCGGTACCGCAGCATCCGCGGGGTCGTGCCCAGACGGGCGGCGGCCGCGCCCACGGGCTCGACACGGCCTGGCGCGATTCCGTGGCGGCCTGCCAGCCGGCCCAGCCTGCCGTCGATCGTCACGCCTTGCACGATATGGCCTTGACAAAAAATTGTCAAGGTTGGTCGGATGAGGCGGCCGCGGGTACGGGCAACCGGCTGGTCAGGCTGGCTTCCGCGCCACGGCCATGAGGTGTCCGGCCGCACCGAGCATCGACGGCTCCGACTCGACGGCGCGTGCGGCGAACAGCACTGCTTCCCGCCAGGTTTCGTCCTGCCAGCGCTCGGCCACGTTCGGCACCAAGCCGCCAGGACCCTCGATCCCGACCAGCTCCAGCAGCTCCAGCCCAGCGGTTAGCAGCTCATCGCGCAGCTCATCGGGATGGTGGAAGTAGGCGGTGGTGAACCAGTCTGGCCGTCCGGTCGGGTTGCGGTGCTGGCCGTCCCAGCAGCATCGCGTCCGCAGAAGCGTCCGCCTGAGTCAGCGAGCGGGCATCACCGATCGCAGCGGTGAACGGGGCCTCAGGCTGAGCCCGGGCAGCGGCGAGCGCCTGCTCGACATGCAGCTCGACAGGGTCGACCAGGTGGACCCGGTAGCCGTCTTGCGCCAGCCACGCCGCGTGTACGCCAGACGCGCCGCCCACGTCCAACACCGACGCAGGCGGAGGAGGCAGGTGCCGGCGCAGGATCTCCTGCGTCCGCGTGAATTCGAGGAGCCCACGGCCGGTGAGCAGGCGAGAGGCCTCCCGCCCCTGCTCGTAATAGGAGCGGATCTCCGGTGACCGGCTCAGGGCCCCGGGCCGGAGAGCAGCCTCAGCCCCCACTTGTCGCTGTTCTTCACCCACTGGTAGATGCACAGGCCGTCCGGCGGGACGGCGTCGTGATCGGTCCTGGAGAACTGCTCGTGCACGCCCAGCACGCTCTCAGCAGCTGGGATGTCCAGCGTCTCCCACGCCTTGACGACGTCGGTCCCATTGAAGTCACGCGCCGCCTGGACAGCCTTGGCCCACTCCGTGATGCAGTCGGCTCCGGCCGCGATGCCCTGCATCTCCGCACGGTTGGGCGCCGTCCCGTACCGGGTGATCGTCTGTCTGGAGAAGTTCCGATACGCCGGCGACCACCGCGCCTCCGGCACGTCGCTCAGGTAGGCCTGCACGGTCGACTCGAAGACCACGCCATTACCCGGATCGCCCAGCTGCTGCACCCAGTCGTAGGAGGCGAGGCTGTTGAATCCAAACGCCTTCAACCTGGTCGTGGCATTCAGCAGCTTGATGGCCTGCAGCGTCTTCGCCGCTGTCGAGGGGTTGCTGGAGAGGATGACCGCCTCGGCACCCCGCTGCATCATCTGTTGCACCTGGGCTTTGTGATCTCCGGTGCCCGCGGCGAACGCCGCGCCGATGTACTGGAGGCCTGACTTCGCTGCCTGGTCGCTCAGCTGGCTGTCGTACCCGTGGCCGACCCCGTCGTCGTCGGCGATGAGACCGACCTTTTTCATCTGCGTGTTCTTGCGGATGTAGCTCAACAGTGCGCCCAGGCGGGTGCTGTCCGCCTCCTGGGCTCGGAACGTGAACCGGGCGGTCCGCATGACGTCATCGGCATACATGGCCGTCACGCAGTTGGGCACCTGGGCCTTCTCGATCAAGGGCTTGGCGCCAAGGTAGAGTCCGGCGAAGCTCGGCCCCACCAACAGCTTGACCGCACTGTCAGACAGCAGCTGCTTGACGACTTCCGGGGTCTTGGTCATGTCGTACCCGTCGTCAGCGGTCACGAGCTGGATCTGGGCACCAAGCAGACCGCCGGCGGCGTTCAGGTCATCGATCTCGACCTGCAGGCTGTTCTTGAGATAGGGCCCGAGATAGCCGTAGCCGGAGTTGCCGCTGAACACGTCGACGAGCGCAACTTTCACAGGCCCTTTGCTGCCCAGCCCGACGGTCGCGGCACTGGAGAACGGAACGGTGCAAGCCGACATCGCCAGCCAGACACCAACAGCCGCAGCCGCCGCCCCCCAAGCGCCCTTCATGGACGATGACCGAGTTGCTGGGACAGCTGCGCGGCTGCCGACTTGAGCGGCGGAGCGTATCGATCGAGGGTGCCTTCGTCGAAGCGGTAACCCGGCCCGCAGACGCTAAGCGCACCGGTGATGCCACCGCTGTCGAAGACAGGCGCCGCAATGGAGGCGGCGCCCTCCTGGCGCTCGTTATGACTCACGGCGACGCCGGACTCTCGGGTCGCGACCAGCAGCGACCGGAGATAGGCGCGATCGGTGACAGTCTCTGAGGTCAGCTGCTCCAGGGGCCGCTTCAGGATCGATTCGCGCGCATCCTCTTGCAGGAAGGCGAGGATGACGCGGCCTGAGGCGCCGGCGTGCAGGGGAAACGGCCGCCCCAGCTCCACCGCCAGCTTGATCTCATGAGGGCTGACCAGCTGGTCGACCGCCACACGCTCCTCTCCGACCAGGGTGCTCACCACCACGGTCTCCCGTGTTTCATGGTGGAGGGCCCGCATGTACGGGACCGCTCGGGTCCGAAGTTCCAGGTTGGAATAGTTGCCTCGATTGAGTTGGAGGGCTGCCTGGCTCAGGCCGTAGCGGTGGTCCGGCCGCGCCTCGACGTACCGGTTCCTTACCAGTGCGCTCACATGGTAGTGAACGACGCTCTTCGCAAGGCCGACCCGCCGGGCGATCTCAGTCACGCCCATGGGCTCACTCGCCTCGGCGAGCACCGCGAGCACGGCCAGGGCCCGATCGATCGCTCCAGCGGGGGCGTCATGCTCCTCAGCCATGCGCGACCGAGCGTTGCTTGAGGCGGCGAAAAACCCCGCCCGCGACGGTGATCCCGTTTTTCAAGGCTTCCCTATCCCCTGTTCGGACTCAACCGAACTTCCCGGCCGCTAATTTCGATACATGTCGCTACGCGTTGTCAAGAAAGAGGATCGCTGGGTCCGCGGTCGGTTCCGCTGGATTGTTCTCGGTCTGGCCACTCTCATGCAGCTGGGGGTCTCTCTGCCGCAGCAGACTCCGGCTGCGATTGGGCCGGTGCTGAGCCGCTCACTGAGCCTAAGCAGGACTGAGCTTGGCTTGCTCACCTCCGCGATCTGGGGCGGGATGCTGATCGGATTGCTGCCGTTCGGGATGCTGGTCGATCGCTATGGCGAGCGATCGATGCTGCTGGTTGGGGGCGTGATACTGGCCGGGTTCCTCGTGCTGGCGTCGCGGGCGTCTTCCTTCGAGCCGCTGTTCATAGCACTCGTCCCTGCCGCGGTGGGGGCGTCTGCGGCGTCTCCCGGCGGAACGCGTGCCCTCGCCGCCTGGTTCGAGCCACGGCTGCGAGGCACGGCCATCGGCATCCGGCAGACAGGCGTCACCGGCGCGGGGGTGCTGGCCGCGGTGATCCTCCCTCCCATCGCCGTCGGGTTCGGTTGGCGAGCGGCGTTCCTGACGGTGGCGGCGCTCGCTTTGCTCGCCATCGCGGCATTCGCGGTGTTCTACCGCGAGCCGCCGGTCGAGTCTCGGGCGGCTCGCGCACCGTGGGACCTCCGGTCGCTGGTGCGGAACCCGGTCTGGGTCGCCGCCACGGCGTATGGCTGGGTGTTTATGGGAGCTCTCGGCTGCGTCGTAGCCTACCTCGCGGTCTCACTCAATCAGGATGCCGGCCTCAGCCCCGTGCAGGCGGGACTGATGCTGGCCGTGCTGCAGGTCGGCGGCATCGGGGGAAGGCTCGGCTTTGGCGTGCTTTCGGATCGTCTCGGCAGTCGTGGGGCCGTGATGGCGCTGTCCGCCGCTCTGGCGGTCGCGACGTGCCTCGCGATGGCCGCGTTCGGTCACGGTCGCGCTGGAACGGCGGGCCTCGTCGGGATCGCTTTCCTCCTTGGTCTGTCGTGCATGGGTTGGAATGCGCTGTACATCACGCTCACGGCTGAAGTCGTGCCGGTCCAGAACGCCGCAACCGCTGTGGGCGCCGGCACCACGATCACTTTTACCGGCATGTTCGCCGTGCCTCCGATATTCGGGCTGATCGCCGACCACAGCGGGTCCTATGTCTGGTCCTGGGTGGCGCTGAGCGGTTGGGCGCTGGCGGGTGCCGTTGTCGCACTCGCCATCCGCGACCGCTCTGGGCTGGCGGCGCTTTAACCGTCCTGTTCGACCGCGGCAGTGATCGCGCACCGCGGGTCGGCTGTCAGGTTTCGAACCTTGAGAGGGCGTAGATCGGAGCTGAACCCGAACCTGTCGTCGAGGCAGAGTCCAACCACCGCCATGGCATGCGGCCTTCTGTCCGGCCCCGTCGCGGCCACCCAGTAGGTGCGGGCACGCTCCAGCCGGTCGCGAGCCCACCGCCACGGTCGCAGCCACGCGCCTTCTTCTGACCCCTGGATGCCGTAGCCGGGCATCCAGGGCCGGTCAGCGTGCGATTCTCCGTTCACGCCCATGCCGGCGGGCGGCGATGCGACCACGGCTGCGCTTCCTCCAGCTGCGCAGCCAGGCGGAAGAGTGTCGCCTCGTCCCCGAAACGGCCCACGAAGTGGCTGCCGACCGGCAGGCCGTCCTCGTTCCAGTGGAGCGGCACCGACATCGCGGGCTGGCCGGTGATGTTTGCCAACGGTGTGAAAGGCACCCAGGCGCCGGCCCGCATCAGCGGGAGCAGCGGCTGGTCCTCCGGTGCTTCGAAGGTCCCAAGCGGCAGCGGTGGCTCGGCCAGAACCGGCGTCAGCAAGAGGTCGAAGCCGACAAAGTGCCTGCCGATCTGCCGTCCAACCGACTGAAGGTAGGCGGCTGCCAGCAGATAGTCGGCTGGGGTCCGGCTGAGCGCCAGCTCCCTCATCGCCCACGTCAGAGGCTCGAAGTCGTTCGCGCTGGGCGTCTTCTCCAGGACGCGCGACCAGTGCTCGATCGCCGCGGCAACGCTGCAGACGTAGACGGTGATGAACGCTTCGCTGATTGCGCCGCCATCCAGATCCGCCAGCGTGAAGTCGAAGACGTCGTGCCCCAGCTCGTCACAGAGCCGCGCAGTCTCCTGGACGGCCAGTTCACAGTCTGGGTGGACCGGCACTTCCGTCACTGTCGTGGTCGATACTGCGATCCGGAGCCGGCCGGGATCGGTACCGACCTCCTCGGCATAGGGTCGCCGCTTCGGCGGTGCCCAATTGGGGTCGCCCACGTCCGGACCCTCGGTCGCGTCGAGCAGGGCGGCGCTGTCGCGAACGCTTCTCGTCAGTGCGTGCTCGCAGGAAAGCCCGGCTGGGGTCTCGCCCAGTGCGGGCCCGAGCGGGTTGCGGGCGCGGGTCGGCTTCAGCCCGAAGAGGCCGCAGCAGGAAGCGGGTATCCGGATCGAGCCGCCAGCGTCGTTGCCGTGGCCCATCGCGACCATGCCCGAAGCCACCGCCGCGGCTGTACCGCCGCTCGAGCCGCCGGGCGTGTGGTCTAGGTTCCAGGGGTTGTGCGTCGCCCCGAACAGCCTCGGTTCGGTCGTGGGCAGGATGCCGAACTCGGGCGTGTTGGTTTTGCCGACCACGACGAGGCCCGCGCGTCTCTGGCGGAGGACGAGCTCCTGGTCATGGGTAGAGACGTGGTCGGCAAGGAAGGTGGCGCCCTCGGTGTAGCGCACGCCTGCGTGCTCGGCTGTGAGGTCCTTGAGGACGAAGGGCACGCCTGTGAACGGCCCCTCCGGCAGGGTGCCGGCGGCACGCTCGAGCGCGTCCTCGAACATCGGGGTCACGACGGCGTTGAGGGTTGGATTGAGCCGTTCGATCCTCTCGATCGCGGCCTCCACCAGCTCCGTGGCCTGCGCCTCTCCGCGCCGCACCAGCTCCGCCTGGGCCGTGGCGTCCAGTGCCGTCAGCTCATTGTCGTTCACCGGGCCAGTCTCGCTCATCGGAGCCGTGTACGCTGCCCGAATGGCTGCGGCGCCACCGGTCCTGCTGCTTCACGGCGAGGAGACGTTTCTCGTGGAAGACGAGGCAGGGCGCGTCGGAGCCGAGTGGCGTGCGGAGCTGGTCTCCGAGTTCGGCTACGAGGCGCTCGACCCCTCAGCGCTGACGGTGGCGAGACTTCGCGAGGCGGTCCTCCAGATTCCCTTCCTGGATCCATACCGCGTCGTCGTGGCCCGGGGAGTGCAGCTCCGGCGGGCCGACGGCCTGGCGCCGGCTCTGGCAGAGGTGCCAGATTCGACACGAGTTCTCATCACCGTCAGGGGCAGGTTGAACGCCTCGAGCAGGCTGGTCAAGGCAGTGGTCGCCGCGGGCGGCCGAGCCAGGGAGTACACGACGCTGAAGGGTCGCGCGCTTCAGACGTGGATCTTTACGAGGGCGAGGGAGCTCGGGCTGCCGGTCGCGGCGGGCGCAGCGCTCGTCAAGCTGGCGCGGCAGGACCTCGGAGTCATCGACTCGGAGCTGAGGAAACTGGCCGCATACCAGGCGAGCGGCAACCGCCTCGACCAGGCTGCGATCGACGATCTGGTCGTGGCTGGGCGGCAAGACGATATCTTCCGCCTCACAGAGCAGCTCCTGCCACGGCCTACGGCTGTGGCCTGGCGCGTCCTCGCTGGCCTGCTCGAGCGCGAGCAGCCGACGATCATCGCTTACCGTCTGGCTCGCCACCTGGCTCTGGTCCTGGATGTCAAGTCTCGTCAGGACCGGGGCGAGCGGTTGTCTCAGGTCCAAGCGGAGATGCGGGAGCATCCCTTCGTTGTCCAGAAGGCGTACGACGTGGCCCAGAGCGTGGGCGCCGACCGCCTGGAGGACGGCTTGCGCACGCTCCTCGCCTACGAGTGGGAGGTCAAGTCAGGCCAGATCGATGCGACGCGTGGCCTGGAGGCCGTGCTGGCGAAGCTCTGACCTCACGCCTATCTCTTGGTGCGGGAGGGCCTGGGGGCAGTGGCCTTTGTCGAGCTGGCCTTTGCGGCGGCGCCCTTCGATCGACCGCCCTTCGCGCTCGGGGCGGGAGCTTCGACGGCCTCAGCGGTCGCGTTGAGCCGCTTCATCACACGCGACTTGCGCCGGGCGGCGTTGTTCCGGTGCAGCACGCCCTTGGAGGCAGCTCGGTCCAGAGCGGAGACGGCGACCGAGGCGAGCTCGGGGGCTTCGTCGGCGCCCTCGGCGATGCCGCGGCGAAACTTCGTGACCTTCGTCTTGACGGACGACCTGACCGATCGGTTGCGCTGCGCGCGCACGGCGCTTCGCTTCGCATCCTTCTTGCTGGAGGCGATGTTAGCCAGGGGTCATCCTCCGGTTGGGAATAAGCACGAGGCTAGGATTATAGGCCAATGCCCGAATTCGAACTGGACGGGAAGCGTCCGCACGTGCACCCGGACGCCTTCGTGGCTCCTACAGCCGTACTGATCGGCGAGGTCGAGATCGGGCCCAACGCCAGCGTCTGGTTTGGCGCCGTCCTGCGAGCGGACCAAGCCAGGGTGGTCGTCGGCGCGGGCAGCAACATACAGGACAACGCGGTGCTGCACTGCGCCGCGGAACTGCCAACGTTGGTCGGCGAGAACGTCACCATCGGCCACAATGCCTGCCTCGAAGGCTGTGTCGTCGAGGACGGCGCGGTGGTCGGTATGGGCTCGATCATGCTGCAGCGAAGCCGCCTCGGTTCGGGGGCGATGCTGGCTGCCGGCGCCGTCCTTCCGGAGGGCAGAGAGGTCCCGGGGGGTCACGTCGCGGCGGGCATGCCCGCTGACATCAAAAAGCCACTTTCGGGATCGTCGGCGCGCTGGGTTACCCGGACCGCAGAGCACTACCAGGAGAACGCCCGCCGGTTTCGAAAGGGCCTGCGCGCACCCTATTGACACGACCTGTTCTGAGGGGGGAGTCCCCCCTGGAGGCCGCTGCCCCGGGGAACCCGGGTCACCGGCACCCCCCTGTTCTGAGGGGGGAGTCCCCCCTGGAGGCCGCTGCCCCGGGGAACCCGGGTCACCGGCACCCCCCTGTTCTGAGGGGGGAGTCCCCCCTCGAGGCCGCCGCCCCGGGGAACCCGGGTCACCGGCACCCCCCTGTTCTGAGGGGGGAGTCCCCCCTGGAGGCCGCTGCCCCGGGGAACCCGGGTCACCGGCACCCCCCTGTTCCGACAGCGGAGGCGCTGGTGCTGCCGGCGCATGCCAAGCTCAACCTGGACCTCGCCGTGCTGGGTGTGCGGCCCGACGGCTTCCACGAGATCTGGACCCGATTTCAGGCGATCTCCCTCCACGATCTGTTGCTGATCGAGCCTGCAGCCAACACCACGCTCGCTGGCGGGGCAGACGACGACCTCGTGCTGCGCGCCCAGCGTGCGCTGGAAGAGGCTTCCCAGCGCCGCCTACCGGCAAGGTTCCGGCTGGTCAAGCGGATTCCGGCAGGCGCCGGCCTGGGCGGAGGCAGCGCGGACGCGGCGGCGGCTCTGCGCGGACTGAGCCGGCTCTACGGCCTGCGCTGTGACCTGAAGCCGGTCGCCGCCAGCCTGGGTGCCGACGTGTCCTTTCTTCTGGTGGGCGGCGCCGCCGCCGGCACCGGCCGCGGAGAGCTGCTGACCCCGGCACCTCCGGGGCGTGGCTGGTACGCCCTCGCCTGGCCCGGCTTTCCAGTTTCGACGCCTGCTGTCTATCGGAGGTGGGACGAGGTCGGTGGGGAGGGGAAGAACCAGCTCACTCGGGCAGCCCTCTCAGTCGAACCCAAGATGGCAGAGTTCGCGAGCGTGCTCGGCCCCGGATGGCGGATGACCGGCAGCGGCTCGGCCTTCTTCAAACCCTGTCTCTCCTGCGAAGAAGCGAAGCGAGCGGTCACCCCGCTGAAGTGCTGGACGGTCATTGTTCGGCCCGTCGGCTCGTGGGGGGACTAGTGCCCCCACCAGCCTGATGCGTCGGACGCTTGCCGTCCTGGCGGGCAAGGCGACCGGCGCGCTCAGCCGCGCCAGCGGGCGGGGAGGCGGTACGACCTTTCCAGGCGACGTTGCCCGAGCGATCGACCCCAGTGTGCTGCACCGTTTGAGCGCCGACCTGGCCGGCGGCGCCGTGCTTGTCACAGGCACCAACGGCAAGACCACCACCTCGCGGCTGATCGCCAGCTTGCTGGAGGGGAGCGGCCGCCGGGTGATCTCCAATCGCTCCGGCTCCAACCTGATCTACGGCGCCACCGCCGCCGCAGTTGCAAATGCGGACCTGGATGGGCGTCTGCGTGCCGATTGGGGCGTCTTCGAGATCGATGAGGCGACGCTCCCCATAGCGGTCCAGGAGATCGGCCCGAAGGCCGTCCTCGTCGGCAACCTCTTCAGGGACCAGCTCGACCGCTACGGTGAGCTGGAGCTGCTGGCGCAGACCATCGAGCGCGCGCTGGAGCAGCTCCCCAAGGGCAGCCAGGCAGTCCTGAATGCGGACGACCCGCGCGTGGGCGAGATCGGTCTCAATCTGGCCAGGCCACCGATCTGGTACGGGTTCGACGACCCGCGGGTGGCCGCCGCCGGGCTGCCCCATGCCGCCGACGCCCGGACCTGTCCGCGCTGCGGAGCCAGCCTGCGGTTCGACGTCGTCTACTACGGTCACGAGGGCGTGTACGAGTGCCCCAACGGCGACTTCGCCAGACCCGAGCCAGACGTCACTGCTCGGGACGTCCGGCTCGAAGGACTGGACAGGGTCCGGCTCGTGGCCGCCGACACGGAGCTCGACGTGCCCCTGGGCGGCCTGTACAACGCCTACAACGTTCTGGCTGCATTTACCGTCGGGGGGGCGCTCGGCCTCGAACCCGACTACATGGCAGAGCGACTGCGGACCGCGGCCGCAGCCTTTGGCCGTCAGGAGCGCTTCGAGCGCGAGGGCCGCCGGTTCACGATGATGCTCGCGAAGAACCCGACCGGCTTCAACGAGATCCTGCGCGAGTCGGAGCGGGCGCACGGACGGCACTTCCTGATCGGTCTCAACGACCGGATCGCGGACGGGCGAGACGTCTCGTGGATCTGGGATGTCGACTTCGAGCTGCTGGCTGGTCGGGCCGAGATCATCGTTCCGACGGGGGTGCGCGCCTTCGATCTGGGGGTGCGCCTGAAGTACGCCGGCGTGACGGCCGCGGAGCCTCCCGAGCCTGACCTGGGTGTGGCTGTCGACCGGTTCATCGACGCCACGCCACCCGGCGGTGAAGGGTTCTTGCTCTGCACCTACACGGCCATGCTGGACCTGAGGGCGCTGCTGGTGCGTCGGGGGTGGCTGCGGCCATACTGGGCCACATGACCTTCACGGTAGGCTGGCTGTACCCCGACCTGATGAACATCTACGGGGACAGGGGGAACATCGTGACCCTGTGCCAGCGTGCTCGATGGCGGGGGCTGGAGGCCCGTGTCCTCGAGCTCGGCAAGGGAGATGCGGCGGGGATGGACCAGGTCGACGTCTTCTTCTTCGGTGGCGGCCAGGATCGTGAACAGGCGCTCGTGTACGACGACCTGCTGGAGACGAAGGCAGTCCACCTGGCCGCCGCCGTGCAAAACGGTGCGGCGGTGCTGGCCGTCTGCGGCGGGTACCAGCTGCTCGGCCACTACTACGAGACCGCGGCGGGCGACCACATGCCGGGCATCGGCATGATCGACGTGCACACCACGGCCGGAAGCAAGCGCTGTATCGGCGACGTCGTGGTGCAGGCCGATGAGTCGCTCGGCCTGGAGCCGCCGACGCTGGTCGGCTTCGAGAACCACAGTGGCAGGACCTTTCTCGGGGACGGGGTGCGCCCGCTGGGCAGGGTGCTCAAGGGCAGCGGCAACAACGGCGGCGACCGCACCGAGGGCGTCTCCTCGGGGAACGTGTTCGGCAGCTATCTGCACGGCAGCCTGCTCCCGAAGAACCCGCACCTGGCCGATCTGATCATCGAGCGTGCGCTCGGTCGCCGGCTGGAACGGCTGGACGACAGTCTCGAGCTGTCGGCCCACGCGCACATCGTCGAGCGCGAGCTGGCGCGGCGCTAAGACACTACCCCCCTCCCCGGGCTTCGCCGGGTACTCCCCCGACTTCGCTGGGGAGAGAATTCTCCCGTTCCCCTTCCCTGGCTTGGGCGGCCGTCCGGGCGGGCAGCGCCTCGCGCAGCACGTCATCGATCGACTCCACCAGTACGACCGCCATCTCCTCGCGCAGGTCCGGGGGCACGTCGTCCAGGTCGACCAGGTTCCGCTTCGGTATCAGCACCCGCCTGATTCCCGCGCGATGCGCAGCGAGCACCTTCTCCTTCACCCCTCCCACCGGCAGGACCCTGCCTCGAAGTGTGATCTCGCCGGTCATGGCCAGGTCGTCGCGGACCGGCTTGCCCGCGAGGATCGAAGCCATCGCCGTCAGCACTGTCACGCCCGCAGACGGCCCCTCCTTGGGCTGAGCGCCGGCAGGGACGTGCACATGGATGTCGTTGTCCTCGAACCGGGCCCGGTCGATCCCCAGCTCGGCTGCCCGCGCCTTGAGGTAGGAGAGCGCCGCTGCCGCCGACTCACGCATCACCTCGCCGAGCTGGCCGGTCAGCCGCAGCTCGCCCTTTCCGGGCACCACGGCCGCCTCCACGAAGATGATCTCGCCGCCGGCCGGCGTCCAGGTCAAACCGGTCGCCACGCCGGGTCGGTCGATGCGTTCGGCGCTCTCGTCGAAGAACCGGCGCTTGCCGAGCGCGTCTCGAACGCGCTCCTCGTCGATCACGACAGCACCCACAGCCTCGCCGGCCGCGATCATCGCGGCCACACGGCGCAAGACGCCGGCGATCTCGCGTTCCAGGTTCCGCACACCGGCCTCTCGCGTGTACTCGCGGCTGACGAGGCGGACGGGCTCGTCGCCGAAGGTCACCTCGTCCTTCCTGAGGCCGTGGGCCTCGAGCTGCTTGGGGACCAGGAACTGCCTGGCGATGTGGACCTTCTCCTCCTCGGTGTAGCCGGAGAGCTGCAGGACCTCCATGCGGTCCCGCAGTGCCGGGGGCACGGTGTCCAGCGTGTTGGCGGTGGTGATGAACATGACGCGGGAAAGGTCGAAGGGCACGTCGAGGTAGTTGTCCCGGAAGTCGCGGTTCTGCTCCGGGTCCAGCACCTCCAGCAGGGCTGACGAGGGGTCGCCGCGCCAGTCGGCACCGATCTTGTCCACCTCATCGAGCATGAAGATCGGGTCGTTCGACTCGGCGCGCCGGATGGCGTTGATGATCCGCCCCGGCATTGCGCCGATGTAGGTGCGGCGGTGGCCGCGGACCTCGGCTTCGTCGTGGACTCCGCCCAGCGACGCTCGAACGAACTTGCGACCCATCGCACGCGCGATCGACTGGCCCAGCGAGGTCTTGCCCACGCCCGGCGGTCCCACGAAGCACAGGATCGGCTCCCGGTGCTTGTCAGCAGAGCCGCGCTCCTGCTTCAGCCGGCGAACGGCCAGGTGCTCGACGATGCGCTTCTTCACCTTGTCGAGGTCGTAGTGGTCGGCGTCCAGGATCTCTCTTGCCTTGACCACGTCCAGCTCGCCGCCGGTCGAGACGTTCCACGGCAGGGAGACCAGCAGCTCGAGGTACGTGCGGATCACCGAGGACTCGGGCGACACCGAGGGGATCCGCTCCAGCCGGGTCAGCTCGCGGTCCGCTTCGCGGCGCGCCTCGGCCGGAAGGCCCGCTTTCTGGATGCGTTCACGCAGCTCCGAGACTTCGGCCTGGTCCTCGCTGAGCTCTCCCAACTCGGCCTGAATCGCCTTGAGCTGCTCGCGGAGAAAGTACTCCCGCTGGGACTTGCCGATCGACTCCTCGGCCTGGGACTGGATCTTCCGGCCCAGCTCGAGTACCTCGAGCTCGTGCCCGATCAACCCGAGCACCCGCTCGAGCTTCTCCTTCGGACCGCCCAGCTCCAGGATCTCCTGCCTCTGCTCGACCGACAGCCGGACATGGTTGGCGACGAAGTAGGCGAGCTGGAGGGGGTCGTCCATGTTCATGGCCGCCGCCATCAGCTCGCCAGGGAGGTACGGGGCCACTGCCACGAGCTGCTGGAACGATGTGACGACGCTGCGCACGAGCGCCTCCCTGTCCAGGCCCGACTCCTCCGACCAGACTTCTTCCGGATAGGGCTGCAGCTCCGCGGTGAGGTAAGGATCCTCTGACGCCGGCTCCACGAGCTTGACCCGCTCGATGCCCTGTACTGCGAGCTGAATGGTGCCGTCCGGCATCTTCAGCAGGTGCTGGACCCTGACCACGGTCCCGACGTGGCGGATCTGGTCCCAGTTCGCCTCATCCACGCGCTCGTCGTACTGTGCCGCCACCGCGAGCATGCGGTCGCCTGGCGGCAGATCCTCGAGCAGCCGCAGTGAGCGCGGGCGCCCCACCGCCAGCGGTACCAGGACGTAGGGAAAGACGACGGTGTTCTTCAACGGGAGGACCGGCATGACTGCCGGCTCCGGCTTGTTTTCGTCGGCCATGGGGATCAGCCTTCTCCGGGGACTATTACGCTCCCGAGCAACTGCTTGAACAGCGTTGTGTCCGGGTTGCTGCCGCCCGGCTGGTGGAAATCGAACAAATAGGCGACCTTCGTCTTCGGGAACTGCGTTTTGACCGCGTATTCGAAGCCGCCGGCATCCACCTTGTAGATGGTCAGGAAGGTTGTCCGTCCGTAGACCTCGATCGGCGCCTCCTGGCGCAGCTCCTGGCCGGGGGTGGTCGGGGTCGCACCCAGCTTGCCCGGATCATCCGCGGTCTGGATCAGCATGCTGCCACCGTTCGGGCCGCTCGGCCCGGTAAAGGTGGCCGGGTTGCCTGAAACCGGAGACCACTCGGCGGGAAACAGGACGGAATACCCGGCGTTCTGCTCCACGTGCAACGAGACCGCGCGGTGGATCACCAGGTCGGGGTGGTCGAGCACCCATCCTTCGAGCCCGCTTTCCGTCTTTACATGGAGCCAGGTGTCAGCGCCCACTGTCTGCTTGCCGCTCACTGTCAACTGGGCGCTCTGCGCCAGGGTCGCGAGTTTGTTGGAATTGGGGTCCGGGGCGCTGCGCAAGTTCAACCCGACCGAGCTCACCACCCAGACAGCGTTGCTGCTCGGGCCGCCCTTCGGGACTTCTGTCACCTGTAGCCGGGGGGCCGATGCCGTCTGGCTGCCGGGTCCAGGATTGATAACGCAGGCGGCGCCCACGGCCATCCAGAAGGCCACGATCGTCAACCGTATAATCGGCGTCACATTACCTCTTGGCGGATGTTCCACTCTCGGCCGTCATCCTAGCCGCCGGGCTCGGCACGCGTCTCCGTTCGCGTCGCCCCAAGGTGCTGCACCGGCTCGGTGGTCGCCCCATGATCGACCTGGTCCTGGGCGCCTGCCGCGATGCGGGGGTCGAAGACATCGCCGTGGTGATCTCTCCGAAGCAGGAGGCGGTCGCAGCGCACCTCCGGAACGAGTCTGAAGCCACCTGCAAGGTTGTCCTGCAGCACGAGCAGCTGGGTACCGGCCATGCCCTTGCCCAGGTACCTGCCGAATGGCTGGCGCGGGGTGACGTACTGGTGCTCAATGGCGATCTGCCGCTGATCAGGAGCGAGACCATCCGCGGACTGCTCGAGGCACACCGCGAGGTGGGGCTGTCGGCCACGCTCGCCAGCGTGGACGACCCGGCGCGACGGGATGCCCGCGTCCTGCGGGGGGCGGAGGGAACGCTGGATCGGATCGTCGAGTTCCGCGATGCCACAGACGACATTCGTGCACTGGGAGAGATCAACGTCGGGCTGTACTGCTTCAGCGGCAAGCAGCTGCTGAAGGCGCTGAGCCGGCTGAGGCCGGACAACCAGGCCGGGGAACTCTACCTCACCGACGTATTCCGCTACCTGCATCCGGCCCACGTCATGCGGATCCCCGACGCCAGTGAGGCGATCGGGGTCAATGACCGGGTGGAGCTGGCCCGCGCCGAGGGGGCTCTGCGCGAACGCCTGCTGCGGGACTTGATGCTGTCTGGCGTCACCGTGGTCGATCCTGCCACGGCGTACGTAGACGTCGGCGTCCGGGTGGGGTGCGACACGGTGCTCGAGCCCTTTACCATCCTGCGAGGGAATACGACGATTGGTGAGGACTGCCGGATCGGCCCGTTTACCGAGATCAGCGACTCGATGATCGGCGACGGCGTCCACGTGCAGCACTCGTGGCTCGATGGCGCCGAGCTTGCTTCCGGCTCCGACTGCGGGCCGTTCGCCAAGCTGCGGCCTGGCACCCGGGTGGGGGAGGGGGTGCACATCGGCAGCTTTGCCGAACTGGTGCGGTCCCGAGTGGGCCGGGGTAGCCGCGTTCCCCACGTCTCGTACCTGGGCGATACGACGGTCGGTGAAGACGTGAATATAGGGGCGGGCACGATCACAGCCAACTACGATGGGGTTGGGAAGAACCCGACCGTGATCGAAGATGGCGCGTTCATCGGGGTGGACACGATGCTCAGAGCGCCGGTACGGGTCGGCGAGGGCGCTCGGACGGGCGCGGGTTCCGTGGTGACGCGCGACGTGCCGCCAGGCGCAACCGCGGTGGGGATGCCGGCCAGGGTGATGCGGCGACAGCCGCGGGAGCGCAAGTGATCGAGCGACCGCTGCCGATGATCGAGTTCGCCAGTGAAGCGACTCTGGCTTGGGGGGAGCTCAGGCTGGTCGCGGGGAGCTCCAACGCCGAGCTGGCTGCGCGGATATCGGAGGAGGCCGGGGTCCCGCTGACGGATCCCCGCGTGCGGCGGTTCCCCGACGGTGAGATCGACGTCAAGATCCAGGACTCGATGCGCGGCCACGACGTGTTCGTGATCCAGCCTACATGCCACCCGGTCAACGACAGCCTGATGGAGCTGTTCATCCTGCTGGATGCCCTGCGCCGCGCCTCGGCCCGCCGGATCACGGCGGTGATCCCCTACTTCGGCTACGCGCGCAAGGAGCGCAAGTCGCAGCCTCGGGAGCCGATCAGCGCCAAGCTGATGGCGAACTTCATCACTCTGGCCGGCGCGGACCGGGTGCTCCTGATGGACCTGCACGCCGACGCGATCGAGGGTTTCTTCGACGTTCCCACCGATCACCTGACGGCGCAGAAGATCCTGGCCGCATACATCCGCGAGCGGGAGCTGGCCAACTGCTCGGTGGTCGCCCCGGACGTAGGAGGCGCCAAGCGGGCCGAGCACATGGCCCGCTTGCTGAACGCGCCGCTGGTGTTCGTATACAAGCGGCGGCCCGAACCCGAAGACGACGAATCGGTCGAGATCCTGGACATGGCCGGTGACGTCGAGGGTCGCGACTGCGTCGTCCTCGAGGACATCATCTCGACGGGCGGCACCATGGTGGAGGTGGCGAGGGCTTTGAGGGAGCACGGCGCTCGCCACGTCATCATCGCCTGCACCCACCCTGTCCTCGCGCCGGGCGCTGTCGAACGGCTGCGCGCCGCGCCCATAGACGAGGTCGTGGTCACCAATTCCATCCCGGTGCCCCCAGAGAAGCGAGGGGCGCCGATCACGGTTTTGAGCGTCGCTCCGCTGCTCGCCGAGGCAATCGTGCGCGTGCACGAGAACCGCAGCGTGAGCGAGCTCTTTCGATAGCGGCTCGCCATGAGCGCGGACATGTGGGGCGAGGTTGCCCTGCTCGCAGTGTCCGTGGTGGTGGCCGCGCTGGCCTCATCCACGGAGACCGCCCTGACCTCTGTGGGCCGCCTGCGGGTCAGGCACCTGGCGGACGAGGGCAGTAAGGAGGCAGCCGTGCTCGAGCGGCTGCAGCGGGACCCCAACCGCTTCCTGTCGACGGTGCTCGTGGTGAACACCGTGGCCCTGATCCTGGCCTCGTTCGCGGCCACACTCCTCGCGGTCCGGTTCGTGCCGCAGCGCTTCGGCTTTTGGGGTCAGCTACTGGTCTCGCTCGCGCTCTCGGTCTTCCTGCTGATCTTCGTGGAGGTGACCCCCAAGACCCTGGCCATCAGGCGGGCTGAACGGCTGGCCCTTCTGGCCGCCGGGCCTGTGGATCGCCTGGCCGGTCTCCTCCGACCAGTGCTCTGGTTCATCACGCTGGTGTCGCGCGCGATCACGGGCGGCAGGGCCGCCCGCGCTCCCTACCTGACTGAGCAGGAGCTCATGACCCTTCTCCACGTCTCCGAGGAACAGGGGGTGATCGAGGAGGAGGAGCGGGAGATGATCCACGGCATCATTGAGATCGGCGACAAGCTGGTGCGGGAGGTCATGATCCCGCGCACCGACATCGTTGCCCTGCCGCGCGATGCATCCCTGGACGAGATCGTGCGCGTCTCGCAACAGTCCGGGCATACGCGTCTCCCTGTCTTCGACGGTGACCTTGATCACATTGTTGGACTCGTCAACATCAAGGACCTGCTGAAGCCGCTGCGCAATGGTGCTGCTGACTTCAGGGTTGACTCGGTGATACGGCCGATCAGGTACACCCCACAGTCGAAGAAGGTGGACGAGTTGCTGCATCAGATGCAGAGCGAGAAGGTCCACCTGATGGTCGTGCTCGACGAGTATGGAGGCACGGCCGGGTTGGTGACGCTGGAGGACCTGCTCGAAGAGATCGTCGGCGAGATCCGCGACGAGTACGACATCGCCGAGGATGAGCCCGTCGTCATGCTCGGCGACAGTGAGGTCCTGGTCGATGCCCGCTTCTCGATGGAGGAGCTGAATGATCTTCTCAAGCTCGGCCTGGAGGAGAGCGAGGACTACGACTCTGTCGGCGGCTACGTGTACTCGACCCTGGGCGACGTGCCCGAAGCCGGGGCGACATTCAACAGCGGGCCGCTCCACTGGACGGTCGAGCAGGTGAAGCAACGGCGCATCGAGAAGGTCCGGCTGCGGTCGGACAGACCGTGGCCTGAGGCCGTCGTCGAACAGCTGCGCAGGGACGGCAGGCAACAGGGGGGTGCCGGTGACCCGGGTTCCCCGGGGCAGCGGCCTGAAGGGGGGAGTCCCCCCTCAGAACAGGGGGGTGCCGGTGACCCGGGTTCCCCGGGGCAGCGGCCTCAAGGGGGGAGTCCCCCCTCAGAACGCGGGGGTGCAGGTGACCCGGGTTCCCCGGGGCAGCGGCCTCAGGGGGGGATCCCCCCCTCGGAACGGTCGGAGGGGCCGCAGGGGAGCACCGCCCATTAGCACCTACCGGGACGCGGCTGTGGTCCTGCGCAAGCTTGACTACGGCGAGGCCGACCGGATCTACACGCTGCTGACCCAGCAGCACGGGAAGGTCGGCGCCATCGCCAAGGGTGTGCGCCGGTCGGCCAGCAAACTGGGGCCGTCGCTGGAGCTGTTCAGCCAGATCGACGTGCAGCTCGCAAAGGGCCGGAACCTGGACGTGATCACGCAGGCGGTCCGGCTGCCGGGTCCCCGGATCGACGCGGAGGTGGAGCGGACTGCGCACGCGTCGCTGATTGCAGAGCTGGCCGACCGGGTGAGTGAGGAGCGACACCCGGTGGAAGGCCTGTTCGAGCTGACGACGCTGGCGCTCAACGAGCTGGCGCGAGAGCCTGAGCCGCGGCGCGCGTCCGCCTACTTCATGATCGTGGCTCTTGATCTGTTGGGCTACGCTCCCCAGCTGCTTAACTGCGCGTCGTGTGACCGGCCGCTGCCAGAGGTGCCGGCCGCATTCTCACCCCCCGCCGGCGGCTTCCTGTGTGCGGAGTGCGCCGCGCCGGGGATGCATCAGGTGCCGGTCCACGCGCTGAAGGTGCTGCGGGTGATGGCCACTGGTGGGATCGAGCTCTACCGACGTCTCAAACTGGAGGCGAGGCTGATGAGCGAGGTCGAGCTGGTGCTCGAGGCGCAGCTCGAATATCACCTCGACCGTAACCTCATGTCGCTGCGCTTCCTACGCCAGATGAGGCCCTACGCATGACGGACTCTCCCCGCGCCGTCGGCCTTGGCCCCAGATACCACCGCCACCGTAAGCTCATGTCTCTTCGCTTCCTACAGCTGAGGTCCGATGCATGATCAGTGAACGTCAAGACCTGATGGAGAAGGTCACGGCGCTCTCCAAGCGCCGTGGGTTCGTGTACCCGTCCAGCGAGATCTACGGTGGGCTCGGCGGACTGTACGACTACGGGCCCTATGGCGTGGCGCTCAGGCGCAACATCCGAGGCCTCTGGTGGCGGCACATGGTGGACCTTCGCGACGACGTCGTGGGCCTCGAATCCACCATCATCATGCACCCTCAGGTCTGGGTCGCCACCGGTCACGTGGAGAACTTCACCGACCCCCTGGTCGAGTGCCGCGGTGACTGTAAGCAGCGCTTCCGCGCCGATCACCTGGAGAGGACCGACCGGTGCCCCGTCTGCGGCGGCCCCCTGAGTGAGCCGCGCCGCTTCAACACGATGTTCAAGACGCACATCGGTCCTGTCGAAGACACGGCGTCGGAAGTCCACCTACGGCCGGAGACGGCGCAGGGCATGTTCGTGGACTTCAAGAACGTTGTGAACTCGATGCGGGTCCGCATTCCGTTCGGCATCGCACAGCAGGGCCGCTCCTTCCGCAACGAGATCACCCACGGCAACTTCGTCTTCCGGCTGCGCGAATTCGAGCAGATGGAGATGGAGTACTTCGTGCGCCCTGGTGAGGACGAGCGCTGGCACCAGTACTGGATCGACGAGCGCTTGAACTGGTACGTGAACGTACTTGGCATTCGACCCGAGAAGCTGCGTCTCCGGCCCCATGCCGAGGACGAGCTTGCGCACTACGCCAAGGCTTCGACCGACATCGAGTACCTCTTTCCGTTCGGCTGGGGCGAGCTGGAGGGCGTGGCCAACCGCACCGACTTCGACCTCCGCGCACATCAGGAGCGGTCCGGGCAGGACCTGACCTACCTGGAGCCCGACTCCAACGAGCGCTACCTCCCGTACGTGGTCGAGCCCGCGGCAGGCGTGGACCGGATCATGATCACCTGCCTTCTGGACGCATACGACGAAGAGGAGGTCCGGGGCGAGACGCGCGTCGTGCTGCGTTTCCACCGCGACGTCGCACCCGTTCAGGTCGCAGTGATGCCGCTTTCGAAGAAGGATGACCTGATCGGGGTTGCGCAAGAGGTCCGGCGGGCGCTGCAGCCCACCTTGCGGGTCGAGTACGACCAGACTGGCGGCCACATCGGTCGGCGCTACCGCCGCCAGGACGAGATCGGCACCCCCTACTGCGTGACGATCGACTTCAAGACGCTGGAGGACCGGGCGGTAACGATCCGCGAGCGCGACTCGATGGAGCAGGAGCGGGTGCCAATCTCCGACCTTCTGGATCGGCTTCGCCAGCGGTTCACCTAAAGACAGCTGTGGGTCGCCTGGCCATCTGAAGTCGCCGCGTGACCGCGCCTACCATGGACCACGGACGTGAGCAAGCGGGTCCGTCAGCGTGGCGCGAAACGGCGCGGGGGAGGTGGCCAGGCGAGCAGATCGGCCCGCGCCCAGGCACGTGCTCGGGCCGATCTGATCTACGACCTGAAGGCATCGCCTGAGCTGGCCGCCGAAGTGCTGTTCGAAGCCTTCGGCGGCGACCCCGCCGACCCGCTCGTGATTCCGTCGATCGTAGCCAGGACAGACGCCGAGAGAGCGAGAGCCATCGTCTCCGCGGCGCTCGAGCGGACGGCGGATCCCACGGCCCTGAGTCTTGCCGCCGACCTCGCCATCCTGGAAGGCCACGCCGACCAGGCGGAAGAGCACGTTGTGCACGCGCTGCAGATTGTGGACAGCCCCGAGCTCCGCCTGCGTCAGGCAGCAGCGCTGGCGGCTCAGGGCAGACTCGCGGCAGCCATCGACGTGCTCGACGGGACATTGAGAGAAGAGCCCCTGCTGACACCGCTTATGATGCTGCGCGGCTCTCTGCTTGCGGACCTCGTGGCGCTTGAGGGCCGGCCGGTCCAAGACTGTGCATGCGGCTCTGGCAAGTCCTACGAAGACTGCTGCCGGGGCGAGGGTCGCCGGGTGCTCGATCGGTTTCGGGATCGCACACCTTTGCTTCGGCTGCATTCGGCGGTCGCCAGGTTCACCCGGTCGAGGCCTGAGCTGGTGCAGGCCGTCTCAGAGGGGATTGAAGCCTGGGTCGCTTCAGAGGCTGTCAGCCGGGAGGAGCTCGATTCATGGACCGACATTCCGGCGAGCGACGCAGGCCGGCCCGAGGGAAGGACACTCCAGCTGATCCATGAGTGGGCCTGGGCAATGCCGCTCGTGGGTGAGGAGGACGACATCCTCGGCGCGTATGCGGATCACCCGGACGCCGAGCCTGATCTGGCCCAGCTTGCCAGGGACGTGGCGGAGGTGGCGATGTGGGGGTTCTGGGAGATCGCCGATCCCGCCGCCGCCCCAGGCGTGGTCGTCACCGAGCTGCTGACCGGCGGGCAGCTCCATGCCGAGATTCCCGCGCCGCTGCTGGCCGGACTCTCGCGCTGGAGCGTCCTCTTTGGCTACTTCGCCCCGGTCGACGGGGTCTGGAGGTCGGGCAGCGGCTTCGTGGTGGCGAGCCCGGTCGAGGCCCGCGACGTTGCACACCAGTTCCTCGACACGGTGCACGACCTTGCGGACAGGCTGGGTCGGGAAGGGCGCCCTCTGGTCAAGTGGGCGAACCGGATCCATGACGACTTCAGCTCGGTGTGGCTGGCAGAAGCAGCGGACATCGATCCCGACACCATCCCCGCTTACATGGCCCTGACTCGGGCTGTAGCCCCCTCCATCGTTGCCTGGACCCGCGCAGCGCAGCGGGGTGCGGACGACGAGGAGAGGATCGGCTTTACGAGCGCCCGGCTCGCCGTCGCCAACGGGCGAGCAGCGTGGCGAGCCCTGAAGGGCCATCCGGATTTCGTCGAGGGGAGGCGGGGGCTCTACTGGGGCACCCGGGGGCTGCTCAGTGCCCAGAGAAATGGCATCGCGGCGTACCTCGAGAGCAGCGACGACCTGCCCGAATTACTGGACCTGCTCGCCGATCTGGGGCACCCGGCTCGCCTGCTCGATCAGGAGGTGTTGGGCCCAGAGGACTTCGAGGATGACCAGCCACAGCCCCCGGTCACGCTGCCCGAAGACCCGGACGAGGTGGCAGCCGCACTGCGGTCATGGCCGGGCCAGCCGCTCGAAGCGCTGAACGGGCTGACGCCGCGGCAGGCGTTGCAGCGCGAGCAGGCAGAGGCCGAGGTCGAGATGCTCATCCGCCACCTCGAGTACGACGCCGATACACGGCAGCTCGAAAGCGTGGACACGAACGGGCTGCGCTCAGAGCTGGGGCTGCCGACAGCAGACGATCAGATCGCGTAGCTGGTCTGCTCACGTTTGTGCAGACGCAAAATGACCCCGACGAACCGCTGCGTTGAGTACCGGGACGTGGCCTTGCGGCCGGTCCTGAAACCCTCGGCGTGAGTCCCTCGGGGCCGATGCGAAGGGTAGAGCACACCGCCGGTCGTGCGCAACGCCCAATTTTCGCGCCGTCGCCTGGCTACAGGATGGGAGTTGCCCAGGGTCAAGACCAAGGTCGACGGCTACAGCCGCTCGACCATCATCGTGATCATGCCGTGATCCGCGGTCCAGAGCCGGTGCACGCGGTCGGCAGGCCAGGTCATCCATTGGCCCGCGGTGAACGAGTTCACCCGGTCCTCGACGCTGATGAAGCCCTCGCCATCCAGGCAGATGACGTCGACTTCATACGGAGCAGAGTGCTCGTCGATCGTGGCCTCAGGCTCGAATCGCAGCATGGCCAGCGCCAGGCCTTCCCGGACGAGCAAGACCTTGCCGTCGACATTGAGGCATCCGGGTCGAGGCACTGGGGCCCAGTCCGGACGAGGCATCTGCTGCGGCTCTTCGGTCATCGGGGGCAAACTGTATCCCCATGTCGACCGCCACCGAGACGAAATGGGTCTATCTGTTCAGCGAAGGATCGAAAGACCTCCGCGACCTCCTGGGCGGCAAGGGAGCCGGGGTCGCCGAGATGACACGTGCGGGCATGCCGGTGCCACCGGGCTTCACAATCACCACCGAAGCCTGCCGCGAGTACTACAGGCTGGGCCGCAACTTCCCCGAAGGCCTCTGGGACCAGGTGGCCCAAGCCAGGGCGCAGGTCGAGCAGCAAACCGGAAAGCGTCTGGGTGACGAGCGCAATCCGCTGCTGGTCAGCGTTCGCTCGGGCGCCAAGTTCTCGATGCCCGGGATGATGGATACCGTCCTGAACCTGGGCCTCAGCGGCCGCACGCTGGAGGGCCTGAAAGCGCTCACCGGAGACGAGCGCTTTGCGCTGGACGCCTATCGCCGATTCATCCAGATGTTCGGCAAGATCGTCAAGGGCATCGACGGTGACCTCTTCGAGGAGGCGCTGAGCGAGGCCAAAGCGAGGGCCGGCGTCAAGACCGATCCCGAGCTGAACCCAGACCAGCTTCGTGAGCTGGTCCAGGACTTCAAGGCGATCTATCGCCGGCACACGGGCGAGGACTTCCCGGAGGATCCGGAGACCCAGCTCAGGGCGGCCATCGAGGCCGTCTTCGCCTCCTGGAACACCGACCGCGCGATCGCTTACCGCCGGATGGAGAAGATCCCGGACGACCTGGGCACCGCGGTCAACGTCCAGATGATGGCGTTCGGCAACATGGGTGACGGCTCGGGCACAGGGGTCGCATTCACGCGCAATCCGATCACGGGCCAGAAGGAGCTGTATGGCGACTACCTCGCCAACGCCCAGGGCGAGGACGTGGTCGCCGGCATCCGTGCCACGGAGCCCATCAGCGCGCTCAGCGTGCGGCTGCCCGACGTGGGCCGTCAGTTCCAGGAGTACGCCGACAAGCTGGAGAAGCACTACCGCGATGTGCAAGACCTGGAGTTCACGGTCGAACGCGGCAAGCTCTACATGCTGCAGACGCGCAGTGCGAAGCGGACTGGCGAGGCCGCGGTCAACATCGCGGTCGACATGGTCAAAGAAGGCCTGATCGCGCGAGAAGAAGCGGTCGCCCGTGTCGAGCCGCGGCAGCTCGAGCAGCTGATCCACCCTCGCGTTGACCCGTCCGCCAGTGCCGATCCCATCGGCAGGGGTGTGCCCGCATCCCCAGGTGCGGCGACCGGCCAGGCGGTCTTCGACGCGGACACCGCCGAGGAATGGGGCAAGGCGGGCAAGCCGGTGATCCTGGTCCGGGTCGAGACCAATCCGAACGACGTGCACGGCATGATCGAGGCGAGGGGCATCCTCACTTCGACCGGCGGCACCGCCAGCCACGCGGCTCTGGTGGCGCGGGGCATGGGACGCCCCTGCATCGTGGGCGCAAGCGAAATCAACGTCGACGTCAAGAAGCAGCAGTTCTCGGTGAACGGCACCACCGTCCGCCAGGGCGAGGAGATCACGCTTGACGGCACGACCGGCAACGTCTATCTGGGCCAGGTGCCGACGATCGAGCCGCGGCCGTCCAGCAACTTCCAGACCCTTCTCAGCTGGGCGGATGGGATCCGGCGTCTGGAGGTCTGGGCCAACGCCGACTATCCGCGCGATGCCGAGAAAGCGCGCGAGAACGGGGCACAGGGCGTCGGCCTGTGCCGCACCGAGCACATGTTCATGGAGGAGGATCGGCTGCCGATCGTGCGGGCCATGATCATGGCCACGACGACCGCGGAGCGAGAGCGCCACCTCGCCCGCCTGCTGCCAATCCAGCGCGGCGACTTCCACGGCATCCTGCGCGCGATGCAGGGCCTGCCGGTGGTGATCCGGCTGATCGACCCGCCTCTGCACGAGTTCCTGCCGAACTACGAGGAGCTGGTGGCGGAGACGACCGAGCTTCGCGTCTCGGGGCGCGACCCTGAGAAGCTGGCCGAGCTCGAACGTGTCAAGGCCCGCGTCGAGCAGCTCCGCGAAGCCAATCCCATGCTGGGCCTGCGCGGCGTGCGCCTCTCCATCCTCTATCCGGAGATAACCCGGATGCAGGTGCGGGCGATAATGGAGGCGGCCTGCGACTTGAAAGTTGAGGGCGTCGACGCCCGGCCCGAGATCATGATCCCTCTGGTTGGAATGCTGACCGAGCTGCAGGCGGTCAAGGCCGAGCTGGAGCCCGTTGCCGAGACCGTCCAGCGCGAAAAGGGCGTCCGGGTCGAGTACAAGTTCGGGACGATGATCGAGGTGCCCCGAGCGGCGCTGGTCGCAGGCGAGATCGCGCAGGATGCCGAGTTCTTCTCGTTCGGCACGAACGACCTGACGCAGACCACGTTCGGCTTCTCGCGTGACGACGCCGAGGGCAAGTTCATCGTGCGCTACCTGGATCAGAAGATCCTCAAGGTCAACCCGTTCGAAACCATCGACAGGCCAGGTGTGGGCCGCCTGATGGAGATCGCCGTCAAGGAAGGGCGGGCGACGCGGCCAGAACTCGAAGTCGGCATCTGCGGCGAGCACGGCGGCGACCCGGACTCCATCCACACCTGCCACGACCTGGGGCTGGACTACGTGTCGTGCAGCCCGTATCGCGTGCCGGTCGCCCGGCTGGCGGCAGCGCAGGCGGTCGTCGCGGAGGGCACCACGACGAAATAGAGAAATAAGGCCGCGGCGCTTATGGCCCCGGCTTCGCAATACTTCATGAGACATGCCCCCGCCCAGGTCGGACGAGGCCAAAGACCAGATCCGCTCACGCCTCAACCTGGTCGAAGTCGTGCAGCAGCACGTCCGCCTCCGTAAACAGGGTCGCGAACTGTGGGGTCTCTGCCCTTTCCACCAGGAAAAGACCGCGAGCTTCCACGTCAACGAGCAGAAGCAGTCCTGGTTCTGCTTCGGCTGCCAGAAGGGCGGCGACATGTTCGACTTCGTTGAGCTGATCGAGAAGACCGACTTCCCTGGCGCGCTGAGAGTCCTCGCCGAGATGGCGAACGTGGAACTGCCCGAGCGCCGCGCCGGCGACCACGAACGGTCACAGCTGAGGCGCAGGCTGATCGAGCTGAACCGGCTCGCCTGCCAGTACTACGAATACATCCTGCACGAGCTGCCCGCGGGAGAGCCGGGCCGGCATCTCCTGCTGCGCCGTGAAGTTGGCGACGACACCGCTCGTCGCTTCGGGTTGGGCTATGCGCCCGGCGGATCGAATCTCGCGGCGTTCCTGCGCAAGCGAGGACACTCGATGGGCGACGCGATCGCCGCCGGCCTCGTGCGGGACAGAGGCCAGGACTTCTTCCAGCAGCGGCTGGTGGTGCCGATCCGGGACGACCGCGGTCTGCCGGTGGCCTTCACCGGCCGCACGGTGATGGATCACGAGCTCCGCAAGTACGTGAACACGCCCGAGACCCCCGCCTACAGCAAAGGACGCGTCCTATTCGCGCTGGACGTGGCCAAGGCCGAGATCGAGGCTCGCGGCCACGCGGTGGTCATGGAGGGGCAGTTCGACGTGATCATCGCCCACCAGTTCGGGGTCACCAACGCCGTCGCCAGCTCAGGAACGGCACTGACGGGGGATCAAGTCACGCTGCTGCGGCGATTCGCCGATGAGGTCGTGCTGATGTTCGACAACGACCGCGCCGGGCGAGCCGCTGCGGGGAAGGCGATCGAGCTGGCTCAGGAGCACCAGGTCCGGACGCGCGTGGCGAGGATCAAGGGGGAAGTCAAGGACCCCGACGAGTTCCTGCGCGGAGGCGGAAGCTGGGACGAGGTCCTGCGCGAGGCGAGACCGGGGTGGGAGGTGCTGGTCGTCGAAGAGCCGCGCGAAGGCCTGAACCCGCACGACCCACGCCACCGTGAGGTGTGGCTGCGACGCGTTCGCCAGCAGCTGGGGAAGATAAAGGACCCGGTGGAGCAGCGCACGTATGCCGAGCTGGCGATCAATGGTTTCGAGGCGGGCTCACGGTTCGGGACCACTCCCGAGCAGCTCCTCGCCTTCGCGCCAGGCCCTCCAGTCCGGCAGGGCCGCACCGATTCGGCCTCGGAGCGCCCATCTCAGGACGGTTTGAGCCGCACCCGACCAGGGAACAAACTGTCCAACCGTGTCGGCTACCTGCTCCAGGTTATTGCCGTGCGCCCAGAGGCACTTGACCGAGTTCTCGGTATCCTCGACCCGGCGGACCTTGAAGAGGACGACCGAGCCGCGTTTCTGAGGATGGTGGGCGTGCTCGAGAAAGGTGGTCTGGAGGCTCTTGGCCAGGAGCTCGACGGGTTCCCGGCCGAGGACCAACGCCTGGTTCGAATGGCCTGGGCGGAGCCACCACCAACGCTGAGTGACGCGGTCGTCGACGATTTGGTCTACCGAATCAAAGAAATGGCGAGACGCCGCCAGAAGCTCGCGATGATCAACAGTCTCACGGAGGCCGAGCGGCGCCAAGACCGGGCGCAGATCGAGCTCCTGGAGGCGCAACTGAGCGAACTCAGAGAGCGTATTTGATTCCGGGGTTGGAGACGAAGTTGGCTAAGACCAGAGAAAAGGCGGAGCCAAGGCTCGAGGATCTACTGATCCAGCAAGCCGAAGTCCTGATCGTCAAGGGGAAGGAGCAGGGCTATCTCACGCCCGACGACGTCCTCGACGGCTTCACAGACCTCGAGACGACAGAGCCGGAGCAGATGTTCCGGGTCTTCGCGGCCTTCAAGGAGATGGGGGTCGAGGTCACCGACGCGGCGGGCGAGTTCGAGGACAAGGAAGACGCCGACGAGGACATGCAGATGGAGATCGAGATGATGGACTCGGTCTCCCTGGACGATCCGGTCCGTATGTATCTGAAGGAGATCGGCCGGGTCAGCCTCCTCACAGCCGCCGATGAGGTCGATCTGGCCAAAGCCATCGAGGGCGGCTCAGATGACGCCAAGCAGCGGCTGACTGAGGCCAACCTGCGACTGGTCGTCTCCATCGCGAAGAAGTACATCGGGCGCGGAATGTCGTTCCTGGACCTGATCCAGGAGGGCAACATGGGCCTGATCCGGGCGGTCGAGAAGTTCGACTACCACAAGGGATACAAGTTCTCGACGTACGCCACGTGGTGGATCCGGCAGGCCATCACCCGGGCGATCGCCGACCAGGCGCGCACCATCCGGATCCCGGTCCATATGGTGGAGACAATCAACAAACTGGTGCGGGTCCAGCGGAGGCTGCTCCAGGAGCTCGGACGCGAGCCGACAGACCACGAAGTGGCCGAGGAGATGGGTGTCACCCCGGACAAGGTCCGCGAGATCGTGAAGGTCTCTCAGGACCCCGTATCGCTGGAGACCCCGATCGGGGAGGAAGAAGACTCTCACCTCGGGGACTTCGTCGAGGACAAGGAGGCGATCTCGCCCTCCGACGCCGCCTCGCTGACCATGCTCCACAACGAGGTGGAGGACATCCTCGACACGCTCACGCCGCGTGAGCGCCGGGTCCTCCAGCTTCGCTTCGGGCTCATCGACGGGCACCAGCGGACGCTGGAGGAGGTCGGCAAGCGCTTCGGCGTCACGAGGGAGCGGATTCGGCAGATCGAGGCCAAGGCGTTGCGCAAGCTCCGCCACCCCTCGCGCTCGAAGAAACTCCGCGACTACCTCGAGTAGCTCGGGATCGGGACGGTCGACGCAGTGCCTGTGATAACCATCGGCCGGATGTACGGGGCGGGCGGGGAGACGGTCGGTGGCATGGTGGCGGAGCGGTTGGGCGCCGAGCTCGTGGACTCGAAGATCTTCGAGGAGGTGGCCCGTCGGCTCGAGCTGCCGGAGGACGAGGTGGAGAGGCACGAAGAGGTGCCGGGCAGCCTTATGAGCCGTGTACTTCAGGCGCTGGGCACTGCTTCGATCGAGTTCGCTGCGCCTCCTGAGGCGACAGCCTGGACGCCACCTTACACCGATCAAACCACCGACACCCGCAAGGCGGTGCTGCAGATCACGCAGGAGGTGATCAAGGAGGCTGCGCGCACGGGCAACGCGATAATCGTTGGTCGAGGCGGGGCATACATCCTGCGGGACGAGGCGCGAGCCCTGCACGTTTTCCTCAGGGGATCTGAGCGCGATCGGATAGCTGCGCTGCGCCAGGGATTCGGTTTCAGCGAGGAGGAAGCACGGCACAGGATCAAGCAGGTGGACGCCAATCGGCGTGCCTACATCCGCCAGGTCTACAACCACGATTGGCTGGATGCCTCTCACTATCACCTGGTGCTCGACACCGGCCGGTTGGGCTACGACCGGTCCGCCGCCGCTATCGTTGCGGCCGTCCGCTGAGACCCATGTGTGAGGCGTGCGTACCGGCTCGGGCGGCAGGTACCCTATCGGACCAGACTTGATCTCGAACCGCCCCTACTTCGTCGGTTCACCCACCTCAGGCGTCGACGGCTCCAGTGAGGGGGGCCGGCTGAGCACCCAGCGCCTGCCGTCGACCCTGGTGCTGTACGGCGTGCCGCTGCTGCAGGCCATCCGGCGGTCCGGCTACGCAGGCAAGGTGGACGTCGAACCGGCGCTGATCGACGGCGCGTGGGTGCTCAAGGTGACGTTCGAGGGCGACGAGCCGCCGCAGGTGCCGCCGCTCTGGCACGGCCATCACGTGGTAGTGGAGCCCAAGGGGTCCTCCGGTGGCTGACTCGAAGTTCACACTTGACTCGACGATCCGCGATGTGCTCGAAAAGAGCAAGGCTGGCCGGCAGCTCCTGTACGAGCACGGCTACGACGTCGGCAACGGGTTCGTGGACGTGCTCTCCCAGTACCAGAGCCTGCGTGACGCGGCCAGGGCCGGCCGGCTGCGGAACGTCGAAGCGCTGCTGGAAACGCTCAACCGCGGCTGAGCCACGCGCGTCGCCCCTGGGGCTTGCTCACAAGAAATAGTTGAATTCTTTGTGGCAGTTGCACGTAGCGCAATGGTCCCGATGCCCGTTATCTCCTCTTAGGGAGCAATTTGTGGCAAGGTCCAAGAGAAGGCCAGAAGGCGAGCAGTGCAGGTGCGGCCGACCCCATCGCGCGATAGGGGTGGCGAGCTACCGGTCTCATTTCGGCAGCTATCGCTACCACCGTTGCGATTGCGGTACCGAGTGGACGGAGCGCGTCCCACACGTGGATCGGAGCGCGCCGGTCAGTGGTGACGAGGTTCTGGACGTTCACCTGCTCATGGCCGAATTCCAGGGCGGACTAACCGAGTTGATCGACATCAACCAGGCCTGACGGCCAGGGCCGGGGCGGGGTGATGAGCCGGGGCCCACCCGGTAGAATCGGTCAGCGCCGCTCCGGAGTAGCTCAACGGTAGAGCAGGCGGCTGTTAACCGCAAGGTTCACGGTTCGAATCCGTGCTCCGGAGCCAGTTTTTGAACTCAGATCGACCTCCAGGCCGTGCTCATAAAGCCGCCACTGATAGCGGATTGATAGCGAAAATCGCTCCGCGCGCAGGACTGAGCTGGCAAAATGGCCGGGTGAGAAGGGGGACCGTCTTCCGCCGGTGCACCCATTGTGGGCGGAAGTTCGGCGACGGCCGCCAATGCCGAGCCTGCGGCCTGGACAGCTATTCGTGGACGTACGTGGTCGATACGAACGCCCCCGGCGCGCCGCGCAAGGTACGGCTGAAGAGCGGTTTCAGCACCAAAGCTAGCGCGATCGCCGCCATGAACGAGCTGCAGGTGACCAAGGTCGCCGGCACCTACGTGGAGCCTAGCAAGCTGACGGTGGGCGAGTACCTGAAGCTGTGGGTGGCGGGCGGCTGTGGCGGCGTACGGCCTTGGACGCTGAGGGGGTACTCAGCGGTCGTGCGCGTCCACCTGATCCCTCGTATCGGGGCCGCCCGGCTCCAGATGCTTTCACGGTCGGAGATCAAGGCAATGTACAGCGAACTCCGACAAAGCGGGTTCGCCCGGAACCCCAGCGATGACCATCTTCGGCACCTGCGACAAATCGCGGCGCGCTACCAGGAGCTGCGGCGAGGCCCGGCACCACGGTCGGCCGTACGCGTGCTAGCGGGAGAGACGGGACACCCTGAGAGGACCGTGAGGCACTGGATCCGGCGGTGCGGCGAGCTCGGCATGCTGCCGGGCAGCGGTCCAGCTCCTGCAAACAGAGGCCTCTCCGCCAAATCGGTGTGGAACATCCACATCTGCCTAAGGGCCGCACTGAACGACGCCGTCGAGGACGGCTTACTCAGGTCGAACCCTGCCAAGGGGGTCCTGAAGCCACCCAAGGGTCGAAGGCGGATGGAGACTTGGACCCGCGAGGAGATGGCGGCTTTCCTCGATAGCATTCGGCGGCTCCGTAACTTCCCGCTGTACCACCTGGCGCTGTACACGGGGATGCGGCGTGGAGAACTGCTGGGACTGCGCTGGAAGGACGTGCGCTGGAGCGCAGGCGCGATCTCCGTTCAGACCCAGGCGGGGCTCACCGATCAAGACGATGAAGCCTACGGAGACGATCTGGAAGAGGCGCCGACGAAATCACAGGCAGGCCGCCGTGCAATCACATTGGATACCGACGTAATCGCCATTCTCTGGGAGCACCGCGAAGCCCAGGAATTCGAGCGCCGGAGTTGGGGCAGTTCGTACCAAGACCAGGGCCTGGTGTTTTGCCGGCCCGATGGATCACAGCACAATGCAGACACCATCACAAGTGAGTTCGAGCGCCTCGTTCGTAGGTCTCACGTGGGGCGCATCCGGTTCCATGACATGCGGCACACGCACGCCACCCTCCTGCTCGAGGCTGGGGTCGACATCACGGTAGTGAGCAAGCGTCTCGGGCACACGAGTGTAAAGACCACGGCTGACTTGTACGCGCACATCACCAAACGTCTCCAGGCCGGCGCTGCAGAGAGATTTAGCGCGTACATCTCGGCCAAGGACGCGGGCAGCGATGATGTCAGGGTCCGTCCTGCTGACGACGGTTGAAGCGTGCACTCGATGGCCTCCGCTCGCGAGCGCTACCCTTTCCTCGCGATGGGCCGACGGCATGCCCGTCCTGGTGAGCCTCCTCCCTTCACCGCCACTCGTGACCAAGGCTCGAGGACTGCTCGACCACGAGGGTGATCATCTCACGCGCCCAGAACACTCGCCGCTGGGCCGGTCGCGCGACATAGCGCGGCGGTCACGCTGAGTAGTCACCGTGCCCAAACCCACCGACACACTGTGGCGCCTCGAAGCTCATTCTCGTGGCAAGCACCATATCCTCCAGCGCTACGTCCAGGCGTGGCTGCCGATCATGTCTAAGACAAATTCGCGCATCGTGATCGTCGACGCCTTCGCGGGGCCAGGCCGATACCTCGGCGGTGAGGAGGGATCGCCGCTGATCCTTTTGAACGCCTACCTCAATCACACCTACCGGCCCCAGATGACGTCCGAGATCGTGTACCTCTTCATTGAAGAGCGACGGGACAGAGTGGATCACCTTCGGTCCGAGATCGCCAAACTGACGTTGCCTGACAACGTCAAGATCGACGTCCAGCACGGTCGTTATGAGGATGTTTTCGGAAACCGCCTACAGGCGATCCGGGCGGAGGGCCACCAGCTCGCGCCAACGTTTGCCTTTGTCGATCCCTTCGGCTATTCCGACGCCTCCATGAACCTCACAGGTCAGTTCCTACAGTTCCGCTCGTGCGAGGTCCTCATCTACATGCCTCTGCCCTTCGTCGCCCGCTTTGTCGCGCGCTCTGGCCAGGAGCGAGCGATGACATCGCTGTTCGGCACTGACCGGTGGAAGGAGGCGGCCGACCTAGGCGGCGATACGCGACGCACCTTCCTGCATGACCTCTTCCGAGAGCAACTGTGCTCCAACGGCAGCAGATTCGTGCGATCGTTCGAGATCCAGTCAGACACTGCCCACGGCTACGACCTCTTCTTCGGCACTAACAATGAGCTCGGACTGCGACGGATGAAGGAGGCCATGTGGAGCCTCGACCCGATCGCCGGCCAACGCTACGCCGACTCCACCAAGACTGACCAACTCGTGCTGTTCCAGGACGCGGTCGACGTTGACCCGCTGCGGACAGCTCTACGAGACCACTTCGGCATTCGTCCATTCACGATCGAGGAGGCAGAGCGCTTCACCTCGGTGGACACCGCCTACATCCCCTCCCATCTCCGTAAGCCCATCCTGATACCGGCTGAAGCCGAGAATCGGCTGAAGGTGCTCTCGCCCCGTAAGAGGGCCAGGAGCTACCCACCCCGCACTCGGATGCGGTTCCTGCAGTGATTGGCTCTACCCCCCTATACTGGACGCGAGTGCGAACGCCTGTTCGAGTAATTGAGTGAATAGCACCTCAATCGAGTGGACTGATGCCACGTGGAATCCCGTAACCGGTTGCACTGAAGTGAGTCCCGGCTGCGACCACTGCTACGCACGCACGTTTGCCAACCGGTGGCTCGGGATCCGCGGCCACCCGTACGAGCAGGGCTTCGCGGTGACCCTGCGGCCCGAGCGTCTCGACGAACCGTTGCGGTGGAAACACCCGAGACGCGTCTTCGTCAACTCGATGAGCGACCTGTTCCACATTGCTGTTCCTGAGCCGTTCATCCGCCACGTCTTCGCGACGATGGCGGCGGCGCCGCAGCATCAATTTCAAGTGTTGACCAAGCGGGCGGACCGCATGGAGCGGGTAGTAGGACGACTTGATGTCCCTCACAACGTCTGGCTCGGCGTCAGCGTGGAGACCCCCGCTTACTACAGCCGCATACGACACCTGCAACGTACGGAGGCACCTGTTCGGTTTCTCTCATGCGAGCCGCTGATCGCAGCCCTTGACGACCTCCCCCTAGACAACATCGACTGGGTGATCGTCGGCGGTGAAAGTGGCCCAGGCGCACGGCCCATGCGCGCCGCGTGGGTACGCTCGATTCGTGGTCAGTGCCGCGCAGCCGGCATCGCCTTCTTCTTCAAGCAGTGGGGCGGCGTGCAAAAAAAGCGCAACGGTCGACTCCTCGACGGCCGCACCTGGGATGCGATGCCCACGCCGCGACCGCACACCGCCCCGCCACCTGCCCCCGCCATCGGGCTGCCGCCCTGGACCTCACCAAGGCATCATGCCCGGCAGCCGGTTGAGAGCTTTGCGGAGTGCTAGGGCCTTTCTCCTCCCGTCGGGTTCTGGGCGATCCACTTTAGCGTGCCTTTGGGAGGCGGGAGGCCTAGATCCTGCATTTTGAGCAGGATTCCCCGCGTCGCCGTCACCATCATCCGAGCATCTTCGGCCCGCACTGCGGCCCGCGGTGTCGACAGTCCGGCCGGCCCGATCTCTACGTATATGGCGCGCTCGCGGAGGAGCATAGCCTCGATTGCCTCCTCCTGTGCCTTACGCCGATAGCGGCACTCGCTGTCTCAACGTGCGCTATCGTGGCGCCAGTCCTCCTAGCGTTTGTGGCCGACTAAACGACTGCAAGCTAATACCGACGAACGCTCCGGCTTGTTCGCCCTGTCCGCTTGCTGTCCGCCGCGGTAAACGAAGCGATGCGACGTCCCTTGCTCGAGAAACGATAGGCTGCTATTGCTGCGAGGCCGTTGGGGTGTCGCCGGTCTGGTGAGCAATATGTGTAGCTAGTGTAGCTACCACGGTGTCGACGGCCTGCTAAAGCAGCCGGTAAAAGAGGAGGCCGCGAACCCGAGCGGCGGCGATTGAATCGGGATGCGGACGCATCGAGGTAGTAGTCCAGATGCCTCCGAGTCGGGGCGCCTGATGGGTGCCAAGATCCAGCGCTTTAGCAAGATGGCAACCAAGTGAACGTGAGTAGGGTTACGTGCGCGGGCTCACCGCTGTCGCGGATGCTGACGACCTCGTGGTAATAACCGCTTCGGCCGAGGCCTTGCGGTACTTCTGCTCGTTGGCTGGCGGGTTGAGAGCGCTCCCCTCGCCGACGCTGGCTGGCCTATTTCTGGCTGTAGTCGGCTGAGGTGCGGATGGTCGAAGTTCATGGGATGATGTCTTTCGGTTCTCGAAGAGGCTATGTGGGGGAAGGGCACTCAGGAGGGGAGCATGGCGGAGGAACCGGCGCCGAACCGAAGGTTGCGAATCCAGAGGAAGCTGCGCGGCTGGTCGCTCAATGATGCGGCGGACGCGCTTCACCGGCTCGGGATTGAGCTGGGGGAGCCGGATGAACTTCTCGTGGACGGCAACACCTTCTGTAGGTGGGAGCTCGGAAAACGGTCGCCAGGGCCCCGGTACACTCGCCTCCTCTGCAAGCTGTATGAACTGCCCGCCAACGAACTTGGACTTGTTGCGCCCGATGGCGAAGCCCTCTTGGAGGGGGAAATGAGGCGTCGCGACTTCCTACGCTGGCTTGCACTCGCGGGGGTCGCAGCCGTGGACCATGATCGCGTCATTGCGGCACTAGGCATGTCCATCAGAGTCGATCACCAGCTCATCAACAACTACGAAGCAATCACGAGAGGATTCTTCCAGCAATGGCGAGCAGTGGCGCCCGCTGCGCTTGTGCCACCGGTGAGTGGGCACCTCGCCATCCTCACGACAAGGGTGAAGGAGGCTCAACCGCCGACGGTGGAGCGCAGGCTGCAGTCAATCGCAGCCGAAACTGCGTTGCTATTGGGCTGGCTGTCGTTTCGTCTCGACAACAGAGGGAGCGCCTCAGCGAATTGGAGGCTGGCAGAGACATTGGCACGCGAGGCCAGCGACGACCAGCTTGGCGCGCAGGTGCTCCTTGCCAGGAGCTCAATTCAGTCAGGCGTTCCGACCGGAGGCCGTGGCGGCGACAGTGCTCTGGCACTGGCTGCGTTGGATCACGGCCTCGCCATCGCCTCACAGACTGGGTCATCATTTCTTCTCGCCCGACTCCACGCTCGTAGAGCAGAGGAGTATGCCGTTGGGAGCGATCGGCTCGCCTGCCTACGGGACCTGGAGGAAGCCGACAGGCAACTGAGCAATGTTTCACCTTCAGGTCGGGAGCGCTTCGACAGTTGGGGACGGATCCAGCTCGAGGGGTATCGCGGAAGCTGCCACCTGCTTCTGGGCTCCTCGCGGGAAGCGACCGCCATCCTCGAGCCCGCAATCGAGAACTCGGATTCCAGCGTCGGCCGGGCGGTGCTGCTTGCAGATCTCGGAGCCGCATACGCGGTTGATGGTCATGTCGATCGAGCATGCGCGACTATGGGAGAGGCTGCCTCGCTCGCCTCGGGAGATACTGCGGCCGAGTTCGTGCAACGGGTAATCGGGCTTAGGCAGCGCTATCTCGGCACGAGATCGTACGAGCCTGTAGTTCGTCAGCTTGACGAGCGGCTGGCATCTCTCTCCTGATCGCCCTCCTCTGAGCCAATCAACTGAAGGAGCCTCTCGATCAGCGGCTCCACGATTTCTTTCCCCCTCATGCCGACAAGCCATTCTCGGGGGATCCCGCTTATGCCCCAGCGGATACCCGCGAGCCCCCCAGCGACCGCCGCCGTAGTGTCAGTGTCGCTGCCATAAAGAATCGCCCGCTCGACCACCTCTCCGTAAGAGGCTCCCTCCTGAAAAGCGTCCCATGCCGACCAGAAGGTGTCGACCACATATCCCGTTCCAGCTCGCTGTGAATAGGAGAGGACGTTACGCAGCTCCGATCGTGGGGCGGAAGGCAAACAAGTCTCGGCCTCGACCAGACTCCGCCGCAGTGCTTCGTCCCGGTGCTGTTCCCCCAGTAGGAGCTGGCGAACGATAAGGCAGTACACCGCGCAAATGGTCTGGGCGCGCGGATGCCCGTGCGTAACTTGTGAGGCCAAGCAGGCCCGTCTGGCCACCTCGACCGGAGGTTGGCGAAAGCCCACCAGTGCGACTGGCATGATGCGCATCAGCGAACCGTTGCCGTTGTCTGATTCAGACGTCCCGCCGGCCGTGGCAGCTGGACAGCCCGCCTTCACCCTTTCTAGAGCAGCGCGAGTTATGGACCCTATGTCGAAGCGCGGGCCTGGTTTGTAGGCGGGGCCGTCCATCCATCCAAGGGCTCGGCGTGCCTGGTCCTCCAGGTCAAACCCGTGGAGGAGCGAGTCAAGTAGCGCGAGGGTTAGTCCACCATCGTCGCTCCACGTGCCGGGCGGCTGACCGTGAATCCCGCGGTCGCCCCATCGGACTTCGCGGACCAGCTCCGGCGGTGTGAACTCGTAAGGAAGACCGAGCGCGTCTCCAACCAGGTGGCCCCACACCGCGCCGGCGATCTGGTTGCGCAACCTGTCTGTTCTCTGGCCTATTTCTTGCATAGCGCTGGCCGTATGCCCATGGCGAGGTCCTGCAGTGTGCTTTTCACTGATGGTAGAGGCCACTCGCAAGTCATCGACGTCGCGGAGCAGTGACCGTTGGGCGAACTGATCCCGCTATTGAGCGATCCTCGCTTCGAGCTGGATCCAGCCTGGCTCGTCCAATCCGCCATTTCCGGCGCACGAAAGCGGTCCGGCCTCCCCCCAAGCGCATTCGCTGCCAAGTTGGGGGTGTCCGTCCGCTTGCTTGATCTTTGGGAACAAGGCCAGGCTGTGCCACCCGCGGATCGGCTGGTGAAGGCCCTTCGCCTCGCTCAGCGCCGGTGACAGTTTCAGCCGCTTTGTCTGCGAGCGCGTGGCCGGGGCTGCGCGGCCGTGATCGAAGCGATGGCGGGATGGGCACTGACCTCGGCGACCTGCCTGAGCAGCGTGTGAACGGAATCGGTGACCCAGGCCGTGACGTCCGTTTCAGACGCAAGCGCTGGCGGCTCCAGTGGAGAGGTTTCATTGATCTCCGGTTCGCCGAGCATGCCCCGGATTTCTAGCATCCGCCCCTGGAGCCCGGTGACTCGCTGACTCATCGACTCCGGTGTGTGTTGTTGGGACCCCTGGGAAGGCACAGCAGACTGCGCGTGGGAACCAGCCCAGGGGCTGTCGAGCTTGCGACCAAGCTCAAAGACCTGAGTTTCAAGACCGCTGACCAGGCGGTCGAGCTCATCCGCTTGCATCAGTCCGGGGCGATGCGATGTTGTTTGGACCGCCTGATCTCCGAGTCGATCGTCGAGTTCGTGCACGCGTTGACGCAGCTCCTGGCTCTCGCGCCGCTGCTCGGACAGCTCGTCCTGCACTTGGGCGAGCAGCGATCGCAGCTCTTCGAGCGCTGCGCTCTCCGCCGGCGATACGGACGCATCAGCACCACCGAAGATAGTTTCGGCAGCTGCGGCTGGCCCCAGAACATGTAGTGCTGCCAGGGCGGTCAGGGCCGACACCGTCTCCGGCTTCTCAAGCCAGTCGTACCAGGAGCGGCGGGTCCGAGCTCCCAGCGGCTGAAGGTCACCGAGACTCTGGACTATCTCATCCACTGAGGCACCGGAGCGTCTGCGCGCCCTGTCTAATAGGCGGCGCAGCTGATTCTCGAGGACCTGTCGATCAGGCAGGTCGAGCTTCTTGGCCACTGAGCGACAGCGTATGGGCGTGGCGCACGGCGTGCGCTCAACCCTGTTGACAGATGAGAGCTAGAGCCATACAATGAGCGCCAATGGCGCACAATAGGAGACGCCGGCGCACTTGCGGGAAGGTCGGGCGCACAGAGGAGATGGCCCCGTGGAAGCTGTCCTGAAGCTCGCGGCAGTGCCCGATGTGCTGACCGTTCAAGAGCTCTGCCTCATCTTGCGTATCGGACGAAACCAGGCGTACGGACTGGTCAACAGCGGCCGCCTCGGGCCCTGCCGCATCGGAAGCTCGATCCGGATCCCAAAGGCTGCGGTTGAACGGTTGCTGCAGAGCCAGCCGGTCCAGCCGTTGGTGCTCGAGCAGGGAGTGTCGCAGTGACGCTGGCGATGTTGAGGATGCGGGAGTGGCTCGAGTGCCATCCGAGCCAGTGCGAGCTGGGGGATCGACCTCACGAGCACTGCGTTTGCGGGTTCCCCATGGGCACGAGCTCAGTTCGGTGCCAACAGTGCGAGTCGGAGGGCCTCGATCCCATCTGCGTTGATAGCTCTGCTGCCTCTCACGATCCCGACAGATGGGATGGGAGGAGTCGTCCTTCGAGGCGCCGCCAGCGACGCCTGTGCCCCGATCCAGATGCTTACCGCCGGTTGCTCGAGGCGGTGCTCGTCGTCCCGCAGGGGGATGAGCCGAGGCGCACGATTTCCTTCCAGCCTCCTACCCGTTCGCTGCCCGAGGCTCCCTGATGGGTGGGGTGAATGACGCCACCACGCGGCGATTGGAGCGAGCAGTATGGGTGATGGCCACGGCAGTGATCGCCGCTGGCTGGGTGATTTCGTACAGCTCGCTGAGGCTGCTCGCCGTGAAGGTCGGCCATTACGGCGCGGCTGAGGCCCTGCTGTATCCCCTCCCAATCGACTGCACACTCGGTGGCGCCGTTGCGGCTGAGTTCCTGCTGGCACGCTGGGACGCCCCCTTGCGCGCGCGTCTTTATGTTGGCGGCCAGATCCTGGTCTCGGCGGCGGGGACCGTCACCGGCAACGCGCTCCACGGCCTGATCACGGAGCCGAGCGTCGTCCAGCCTTGGTGGGGCGCCGTCGCGGTGTCTGCAGTGCCGGGTGCCGCGATCGCCGGAATGACCCACGCAGCGACGCTGATGCTGCGGTATCGCTCTCGAAGCGCGCGCGTCGTCGAAGAGGGCACGCTCACGACCGCGGAGCGGCCGACGGATGCCAGGTCGGTAGCTCGCCCAGCACGTCCCCTTCTCCCGGCCCGGACCACTAGGCCAGGCACCGGCGGCACAGCGAGGCGGCCGGCCGCGGAAGTGCTGGAGATGGTCCGGTCCGCCCGGCAACGGCTGACTGCCGAACGGGGCAAGGTGCCCAGCGATGACGACATCGCAGGGAGGGTGACCGAGGATGGCCATCCACTGAGCGCCAGCCGGGCGCGGACGTACCTCGCCCAGATACGAACGCTCGAGGGCGAGGGCCGGCCGACGGAAGCCCGTGATCTGCACATCTTTCCGATCGGGAGCGAGGGCCATGGCTGAGGGCGCCGTTTATCGGCCGATGCGAAGGAATCGCCTTCGTCGCAGCCCGGAAGTCTGGCTGCGAGGCGGTGTGCGCCTGCTTGTGGTGGCTGTGCTGACAGCGCTGCTGCTCTTGGGCATTCGAGACCTGATCCGTCCCTTCTTCGGAGCAGGTATCACTACCAGGACCCAAGCCAACCCGACGAATGCGTATCCGCGGGAGGCCGCGGAGGCCTACGCCGTGCGCTTTGCGATGGCGTACCTGACATTCGACTCTGCACATCCGAATGCCCGGCAACCGGCCCTCGCGCCCTACCTACCCGTGGGAGGCGATCCCAACGTCGGATGGGATGGCAGCGGCCACCAGGTCGCTATCACGGCCGTGCCCAGCGTGATCGACGTCCGGAGCGCACAGCAAGGGCTGGTGACGGTGGCCGTGATGACCGACGGCGGACGGTGGATGTATTTGGCAGTCTCCGTGGTCGCGGACCCCGGCGGACTCGTCGTCAGCGGCGAGCCCGCCTTGGTCCCCGGGCCTGGGAGGGCCAGCTGGCAACCCAGCATTGCAGCAGCCAACAGCGAGGATACGGATCTCTCAGCCAAGCTGCGCCCTTCCCTGGCCGCCTTCTTCCGTGCCTACGCGAGAAGCAGCCAGAGCGAGCTGACGTATTACGCCGCGCCGGAGATCGCGTTCACCGGACTTGGCGGCGCCGTCGAGCTTGGCGACCTGAGCGACCTGACAGTCGCGCAGGGGCAAACGGACCATCGGAGGGCGGTGGCGACGGTTCGCTGGTTCGACCGGGTGAGCGGCGCCGGACTGACCCAGCGCTACCGCCTGCAGCTGGTCAGAGCCGACGGCAAATGGTTGGTGGGCGCCATAGCCCCCGAGCAGTGAAGGAGGAACCGATCAGATGACGACACGCGCGATGGTGGGGCTGGCCGCCCACATGCTCGTGATCGACCCAACGGGCCAGCACCTCGCGGATGTTGTCAGGCAGGCCGCCGGCAATTTTTTCCTCGTCGTGTTGGCGATCTTGGGCGTGATCGCGCTGCTGCGCCGCCGCCTGCTGACGCTGATCGTGCTACTGGCGATGGCGGCCATGGCCGCAATCTTCGTGTACACCCCTGACTTCATCCAGCAACTGTCGGCTGCGATCGTCAAGGTCGTGGAGGGGCAGTAGGGCGTGGAACTGCCCGTCTACACAACCCTCCTGCGCGTCGAGCGACGCCTGTACGAGATCGGACAGATCGAGCTGCCAAGGCCGGTCAGCCTGCTTGAGGCCGCGGTCTTCGCCTCCACGTTCGGAGCGCTTCTGATCCTGACACGCCTGCTCGGCCTGGGCGTCAGCCCGGCCTGGGCATGGTGCTACCTGGTTCTGCCCTGGCTCGTGGCCTGGGCGTCGTCGCGACCTCTGGCAGATCAAAAGAGGGTGCACGTGTGGGCGTGGTCGCAGCTGCGTTGCATGCTGGCCGAGCCGAAGCTCGTGGCCCGGCTGCGCCCTGTCCGCGAGTCCCGCCAGGCGCGACTCCGAGTGCGAGTCTGGCAACCGCTGCCGGAGAACGCACGGTGAGTAGATACCGGCTGGACTATCTGGAGGACGGCCTCCTGCTCGGCGCCGGTGGGCCCTGGGCCTGGCTGCGTCTGCCCACCCATTCATACGAGGCACTGTCGGATGACCAGCGGCTGGCGGTCCTGGCACAGCAGGAGCGCCTGCTCGCCGGACTTCGAGAGGCGGAAGGTCATCTCCTGATCGTGCCCCGCACTTACCCAGTGACCCGTTGGGCGGCCGAGCTTGATCGGCGGACCCCGAGACCGACGCCAGGCTGGGCGCCGCATTTGGAACGCGTAATGGACCATCTGCGTGGCCAGCGCTTTCGCCAGCGCCAGGTCTACCTGGGGATCCGGCTCGGTGAGAAGCGCCGGCGAGGCTGGCTGCGGACTGCGCTGACGGCGCCCGAACGTGCGATGGGGCTACAGGATCCGCGCCCGACTGCAGACGAGCTCGAGGCGCTGCGGCGGGAGGTGGATCTGGTGCGGCGAAAGGTGGCGGCGGCCAGCCCGGGAATGCGCCTGGCAACCGCCGCCGAGCTGCGGTGGCTGGTGCACAGGACACAGTGGCGGGGACTGGTCGAGGACGCCGAGGTCCAGGAGCCACCGCACCGAGCGGCCTGGGGAGGAGAAACGCTGGCGCTTGTGGAAGGCCTTATTCGCAACGGCTATCGCTCGCTGCGGCTGGGCGACGGGGCCAGTGGCATCGGCTTCCTCGCCACCCTGGCGGTGGCCCACATGCCTGAGCGACTGGAGTTCCCAGGGGGCGCTGAATGGCTGCACCATTACGACCTGCTCGATTTCCCGGTCGAGGCCTCGGTCCGCTTCGTGCTGGTCCCGCCACGGCAGGCGGCGCGTGACGTCGGCAGGCAGCTGGCGGCAGCTCTCGACCAGGCCGAGCACATCGCGCAGACTTCAGCGGACCTGCCGCTCGACGTCCAGGAGACCTACGAGGGTGCGCGGGAGCTGGAGCGGTCGGTGCTGCGCTTGCAGCAGCCACTCCTCTACTGCTGGCCGCGCCTGCTGGTGGCAGCGACGAGCGACGAGGAGCTGGTGACGCGTGTGACCGACCTGATCGAGAACTACCGCGATCTCGGGCTCGACCTGGTGAGGCCCTCCGGCGATCAGCTGTCCCTTTTCTTCGAAGCCATGCCCGGCGATCACCTTCGGGCGACCGCGTACGAGCAGCGGATGGCTCCGATCACCTTCGCCGGCGCGATGTACGCGGCCAGCTCGGAGCTGGGCGACGGCCAGGGGCCCTACTTCGGGCAGACCACCGGCACCAGCCGGACCGCTGTCACGCTCGACCCACTGGTCGCGGCGCTGCTCAACCGGCCGACGGGCATCTCGATCACGGGTGAGCCAGGCAGCGGCAAGACCAACACTGCGCTGCTGCTCAGCTATCAGTCTCGGCTGCGCGGAGCCTGGGTCGTGTTCATCGACCCCAAGGGCGAGGCCACTGGGCTGACGAAGCTGGAGGGTCTGGGTCCGGTCCAGGTCGTGCGTCTGGATGCCAGTTACGAAGGCCTCCTCGACCCCTTTCGGATCGAGGAGACAGTCCAGGAGGCGAGCCTGTTGGCGGCCGAACTGTGCCGGGTCCTCTTGCCACCCCGTCTGGCCCAGGAAGTTGAGGGCCACCTGGTCACAGCGGCCGCTGCCGAGGCTACGGCCAGCTACCCGCCGAGCCTGAACGGGGTCTTGGAACGGCTGGGGGCCTCGACGAGTCAGGTTGCCCAGGAGGCGGCAGCAGCGCTGGAGGCGCTTGCCCGCATGCCGATGGCGCGGATGTGCTTTGCCGGAGACGAGGTCAGCCAGCTTCAGCTGCAAGGTGCGCTCACCGTGATCCAGTTCGCCGGGCTGAGCTTGCCCGAGGCGGGCGCCAGGCCTGAGGAGTGGTCGATCCCTCAGCGCCTGGCAGTTGGCCTGATGCGTGCGGTCACCGCCCTGGCCGGCCGGCTGATCGACAGCGGAGCACAAAGCCAGCCAAAGCTACTGGCGCTGGACGAGGCGTGGGCGCTGACCGCATCGGCGGACGGCCAGCGCCTGGTGGAGCGTTTGGCGCGCACGGGGCGCTCCAAGAACACGGCGCTGCTGCTGGTGACCCAGAACGCGCGCGACCTGATGGACGAGCGGGTGCGCAACTGCCTCAGCATCAAGCTCGCCTTCCGCTCCAGCGACGAGGCCGAGCTGCGGGCACTGTGCGCGCTACTCGACATCGAGCCATCGGCCGAAGTGCTGGCCCAAGTGACCCGCTTTGCGCCGGGTGAGTGTCTGATGCGCGACCTCGAGGGGCGCGTTGGCCGTCTCCAGGTCGATCTGGTGCTCGATGAACTGAGGGTGGCATTCGACACCACGCCCAGACTGGCGGAGCGAAGCGCTTGAGGCGGATCGTGGTTGCCGGTCTCCTGGCCAGCCTGGTGCTGGTTGTTGCATCTGGCATGCGTGGCGCTGATGCCGCAGGCCAGATGGCGACCCCCGCCCAGAACACCGCTGGCAACTCCCAGGGCGTGGACAGCCTGGTCCCCGCTCCTCCTGGGGTTCAGCAGGGCAACCAGCCGACCCTCGCCGAGCGCTATCCGGCCTGGGCTTACACGCCCTTTAATGTCGACGCTCGCGCCGCACTCCTCAGTGGCCTTGCAAACCCCGCCCAGGGGCCTGCCAACGTCCTCTTCAACGTATGGGCGGGAGTGGTGATGATGACTGTGGCGATCGTTGGAATCCTGACGAGCCGGCTCATCGAGTGGACCTTCTCGATCGACGTCGTGAGCGGTGCGGGGAGCCCGATGGCCAGGGTGGTCCAGACCCTCGCCGACCAGGTGTACACGCCGCTGCTGGCGACCGCGCTGATCCTGGTCGGCGCCTGGCTGGTGTGGACTCTCCTGCTGCGGCGCCGGATGCTTCACGGGCTCCAGGGTGTGGCCTGGGCGGTGTTGGCGGTGCTCGCGGCAAGCGTTTACTTCGCGGCCCCGGTCCAGGTCATGAGCGGCCTCGACTCGGCCACCGCCCAGCTCTCGCGGACGATGCTGTCGGCGATAGGCGGCGCTGACCCGGTCATGGCGACCAGGGCGGGCGACCCCAGCCTGAGCCAGGGCGACCCCTCCAGTGCGGAGCTGCGGGCAGTGGTCGACCGCTACTGGCGGACTTTCGTGTTCGTGCCGTGGAGCGTGGCCGCGCTTGGTGACTCCAGCACCGGACAGCGATACGGCGAAGAGCTGCTGGCCAAGCAGTCCGGCCTGCCCAGCACCTTCGACGCCGATTTCCAGCAAGCGCCCCAGAGCGCACAGGACTGGTACGACGGCAGCCGTGGCGGTGACCGCATGGCCATTGTCTCGATGGCGCTGCTCGTTATCCTCGCCGCCTCGATCCTGTTCCTGTTCATCGCAGGCATTGTTGTGGTGGCCCAGCTGGGGCTGCTGCTCCTGCTGATGGTGGCCCCGCTCTTCCTGCTGGTCGGCGTGCTGCCTGGCACCGGCCGGCGGCTGCTCATCCGCTGGGCCGAGCTGGTTGCGGGAACTCTGATGGTCCGCATCCTTGCCTCCGCCTTCTTGGCGGTGGTGCTCGTCCTGAGCGGACTGGTGAACCAGGCCTCAGGTGCGGGCGGTGTCGGCGGTTGGGGACTGGCTGCGGCCATGCAGATGGCACTGCTGGCGACCGCGTTCATCTACCGCAAGCCTTTCTTGCGCATCTTCGGGCAGGTGGCCTCGCCGCGGCTTGCTTTCGCTCACGTGAGTCATTCCAAGCACGCAGAGAGGCTCCACGGCTTCCTCGACGGGCGGGTGGTGGCCATGCGACGTTCGCAGTCCGACCGCCCGGCTGGAGGCATGGCTGGGGTCGCGTTAAAGCCTGCGCCGGCGACAACGAATGCCGCACGCACCAGCACGGCGCGCGGCCAGGCCGTAGCGCGGGCGTCGGCAGCCGGTAGCGGAGCCGGGGCGGCCGCCGGCGCCAGCAGTGCGGGTCTGGCTCTTGCCGCCCTCGAAGCGGGAAAGCTCGCGGTGAGAGGGGTGGCAAGGGGCACACGCATTGCGCATGAGGCGGCGTCACCTTTCGTGCTGGGAGCCCGCGGACCGACCCCGCCACCCCCGCGCTTCACCAAAAGACCATCGGCCAAGACCGCCAGCAGCGGCATGGGCAGCGCGGCGCCGAGGTTTCCTCCGCCGCTTCGGCCTCGCGACCAAAGCATCACACCGCCATCGGCTGATAGCCGCCGTGGGCGCCCCGCCGCGGACCATACCTACTCACATTGGAGGTCCGGAGAAACGGTTAGGGTCGCCTCCAGGAATATCATCCTGCCTGGCGGTTGGCAGCGGGTGAGCCAGCCATGAGCGTGATCGCGTGGCTCCGAGGTCGCCCCGTTCTGCGCGGGGTCGCCATCTTGGGCCCGGCCGTGGCAATCGTGCTGACCGCCGGTCGCCTGCTTACGCCGGCTGGACAGGATGCACATGACCCGTCGCCCGTAACGGCTGCACCCGGGCCGGTCATCGCTGGCCCACCGGCGCCCGAGGCAGCCTCCCCAGGGCAACCGACCGCGCGTCCTCCCGTCCCGGACGCTGCCGCGCTGGCAGCCGCCGGGGCTGTTGCGAAGGCCTTCCTCGTCGGCTACGCCTCCTACCGCTATGACGATGGCCCGGGCGTGCTGCGAAGCAAGCTCCGTCCTTACGACACCGATACCTTCGACGGCAGCCTGGCCCAGGGCGGCGGTGCCGGTGTCGGCCTACAGCAGCGAGTGCAGCAGCACGAGGTTGCCAGTGCCACCGTCGAGAACGTCAACTCGGAGGGGCTGGCGCCCGACGGCAGGCTGGTCATGGTCGCGTTGGTCAGCCAGCCGATCACGTCCGATCAAGGGCCCGTGATGCGACCGCGGTACGTCGAGCTGTTTCTGGTTGACACTGCGTCCGGGTGGCGGGTCGACGGGGTGATGCCGTGAGGCTCGCTTTGGCCGGCGCGGTTGCCACTCTGATTATCGTGCTTTGTCCCTGTGCTGGGGGGCTTGTTTGTGGCCACTCTCCTGGTGGGCGGTGGACCTTCAGCGGTGCAGCCCAGCTCCCTGGCGCTAGTCGACATGCCCGCCGGAGCGCTGGCCGACTACCAGGCCGCGGCGCAGGCTTGCCCCGGCCTGAGCTGGACCGTGCTCGCCGGCATTGGCAAGGTGGAGTCTGATCATGGCCGCTCTAACCTGCCGGGTGTTCACAGCGGAGCGAACCCGGCTGGCGCGATGGGTCCGATGCAGTTTCTGGCAGCCACGTGGAACGCCTTCCACCCGCCCGGGATGGCCGACGTCTACAACCTGCGTGACGCCGCCTTCGCGGCCGCTCGCTACCTCTGCGCCAATGGTGCGGGGGCCGCCGAGCGGCTGCGGCAGGCAGTCTTCGCCTACAACCACGCTTGGTGGTACGTCGACGAGGTCCTGGGCTGGGCCGCCAGGTACGCCGCCGACATCCTCCAGATGGGAATAGGCGGCCCCAGTCAGCCTGGCGATCCTTTCGCTGGGGCCTGTCAGCCGGTCATGACGCAGCCCTACGGCCCCACTTCCCTGCTCGGCGAGCCCGTGATCAACGGGGTCCGCTTCCACACCGGCATAGATCTGGCCTGCCCAATGGGCGAGCCGATCCACAGCCTCACCGGCGGTGTCGGCCACGTCACCACAGGCTGGGGCGGCGGCTTCGGCAACAACGTGGTCGTGGAGCTCGAGACGCGGCTGCCGGGAGATCTCTTTGCGCAGCACTACTTCATCCGATATGCGCACATGCTCGACACGGTCGCGATAGGAGACGGGGCTGTTGTGCATGCAGGGGACCTGCTGGGCTTCGAGGGAGCGACCGGCTTTGCGACGGGTCCCCATCTGCACTTCGAGATCGACCGCGGCGCCCCAAGCGTGGTGGACTCCATCAACCCGTCGCCCCTGTTAAGTGTTGCCTGATGGCTGACGGACGGGCGCGTACAGGCGCTCACGAGTTCGAGGTGGCGATCGCGTTCGGCATGCTCGGCATCGCCGGGCTGGGCATCGGCGGCGTCCTGCTCGCGCGCGGTGTTCTACTCGCCAGTAGGTACCATTTCGGCGCCAAGCTCGCTCTGGCAGGCCATGCAATCGTGGCCGCCCTGGCTGCAATCGTGGTGCTGGCTCTGCTGGGCTTGGTGTTGCGTGGGCTCTCCATCCGACGCACGCTTCACTCGCGGGTCGCCTACGCGGTGCTGCCGCCACCTGCCTTCGACCCCAAGTCCGAAGCCATCGAGATCTTCGGCCAGCAGCTCCTCGGTGCCCGCCGCCGCATTCTGGCCTGGCTGGACGCGCCCGCCTGCGCCATCCGGATCAGGATCATCACCACCACCACCACCACCTCCGGCAGAGTCGTTTACGTGATCGAGCTGCCGGCGCGCTTCCGCGGCTCCGTCTTCAATGCGTACGCCGCAGCCTTCCCCGGTGTCCAGCTGACCCCGCTCGCCGAGATGGAACGGCTCGAGGGCCGGGCAGCGTGAGCAAGCTGCACACTGTCCGTCTGGAGCTGCGGCCCGCGCGACCTGACGTCTGGCCGCTCCGCGAGGTGCGGGACTGGGATCCGCTGCGCGGATTCGTGCCACCGTTCGAGCTGGTCGATGTCGCGCGCGAGAGCTTGACCATGGCCGTCGACCTGCGGCCCGTGGGGCCGCGCGGGCTGGTGCCGCTCCGGCGCCGCATGCTGACGGCTGTTCGGCGCCGCGAGCTGCGCGATCCACTCGTGAGCGCCCAGGGATGCGGCGACCGGGTGAACCCCGCCGAGCGCGTCGAGCGCCGGGTGGAGCGGACCGGCCTGGTGGCCAAACTGGGGCGCTCGGACCCCTTCTTCGAGGTCCAGATTCTGATCCGGGCAACCAGTCCCGATCGCAAGCGCGCTCGCGAGCTGGTGGAGCGAACCTTCGCGGCCTGGGAACAGTTCTCTGGCCAGAACTACATGCGCGCGGTGGGGTTGCCGCTGCTCGGGATCTGGTTCTTCGGCTCCAACGCTCCCTGGCGGCGCGGCTGGTTTGACCTCCGGTTGCGTACTGGCTACTTCGGGCCTGGACGGCCCAGGCGTGTGCTCACAACGCGGGAGCTGGCCGGGCTAATCAAGCCCTGGACGCGGCATTGCGACTCTGCGAGCCTAGTACGTCGGGACCCCGAAGGGCTGCCGGCTCCCGATGGGGCTGCGAGCACGGGCATGGTCGTTTGTATGACCACGGCCGGACGAGCCGTGGCGCTCGCGAGCGAGGACTGCCGCTACCACGTGCACGTGCTCGGCCCGATCGGGAAGGGAAAGTCGACGCTGCTTGCGAACATGGCCCTCGACCGCATCGAGGCGCGGCTCGCCACCGTGGTCATCGACCCCAGCAAGGGCGACCTCGTGCGTGATCTGCTGCCGCGTGTCCGCGAGCAGCACTGGCAGCGAATCGTGCTGCTCGACCCCGCGCTCGGTCGCGATCGGCCGGTAGGGCTCAATGTGCTCGCGAGCACCGATCCCGAACAGCACGACCTGATCGCGGACCAGGTCACGTTCATATTCCGGCGCCTGTTCGAGCGCTGGTGGGGGCCGCGTACCGACCATGTGTTGCGAGCAGCCTTGCTCACGCTGCTCCGTCACCAGGGCACCACCCTCTGTGATATCCCCGCCCTGTTGCTCGACGACCAGGCCAGGCGTGGCTGGACCGGCAGACTCGAAGATCCAATCGGGCTGGAGCTTTTCTGGCGGGAGTACGAGGCGCTCACCGAGAGCCAGCGTCTGCAGATGGTGGGGCCGCTGCTTTACAAGCTGCAGACCGTCCTCCTGAGGCCGGCGGTGCGGAACATCCTCGGCCAGCCCACCTCGACGATTGACCTCCAGCGCGTGCTCGACGAGCGCGGAGTGCTGCTCGTCTCGCTGCCCCGCGGCGAGCTGGGGCCGGAAACCAGCAGCCTGCTCGGCTCGCTGCTCGTGGCCAGGCTGTGGCAGGTCGTACAGGGACGTTCGGAGCGGCCCGAGCAGCGGCGACCGGACACCTGCCTGCTCACGGACGAGTGCCACCGGCTGCTCCATCTGCCCCAAACAATGGAGGAGATCCTGGTCGAGGCTCGCGGCTACCACCTCGGCCTGGTGCTCGCGCACCAGCATCTGGGCCAGCTGCCGGCGAGCATGCGCGAGGCGATCGGAGCCAACGTTCACACCCGGATCGCGTTTCAGTGCGAGCAGGATGCTCGTGAGCTCGCGAGCTGGTTCCGGCCGCTCGGCGAGCACGATCTGGAGCGCCTCGCGCAGTACCAGGTCGCGGTTCGCATCTGCGTGGCCGGCCACAGCGAGCCCCCCTTCATCGGGACCACCAGGCCGCCAGCACCCGGCCTCGGCGACGAGCACGCCGGCGGGCTGGTGGCCACGGCCCTGGAGCGATGGGGTCGGCCGCGGGCGGACGTGGAGGCGGAGATGGTCGAGCGCTATCGATCGCGTGGCCTTGAGGTCGCCATGGAGGAGTGGGCGTGAGTTACACGCTCTGGTCTGGCCGCATCTTCGTTTCGTGGCTTCGTTTCGTGACTTCGTGTCGTGGCTTCGCGTATTGGGACGAAACCACGAAACGAATGAGGGGTGAGTTCAAGAGGTGATCATTCGGAGCCCGGCTAGTACTGAGAAAGCCGCCGCGCCGAATCTCTCACATCCGACGACCCTGACCGAGGCCGGCCGGCTGCTCGTGCATCCGGGAAGGCGGACCGTGTTCGTCCGACGGGCTGAGTGGAAGACCGGTACTCGGATGGCGGCAGGGGAGCTGTCGGCCTGGTTGCGACGGAGGCGGGCTCGGGAGTCCGTGCTGCTCACCATGCTCAGCGAGCACCGCTACCTGACCACGGAGCAGATTCGCATCGTGTTCTTTCCGAGCCTCCGGGCCGCCCAATACCAGCTGCGCCTTCTCGCGGTTGAGCTGCGGGTGGTGATGCGATGGCCTCAGCTGGAGCCGGTTGTGATGACCGACGGTCCCGCTCCCACTTTCTGGGGCTGGCGCCGCCGCTCTTCGCTGTTTCTGCTCACCGAGAGGGGTGCGGCCGTTGTGGCCGCCTACCGCCGACTCGACCTGCAGTCGCTGGTAAGACGCTCGTACTACGCAGCGGAGTACTGCTTTCACGTTGAGCACGACCTCGAGGCGAACGGCTTCTGGGTGGGGCTCGCGGCTGCCGCGAGGGACCTGCCGGATGAGGGTCTGTATCACTGGGTCGGCGACGACGCGATGCGGCGCAACTACCAGGAGCTGGGCGTGGATCTGGCTCCAGATGGTTGGGGCCGCTACCTAACGGCCGACCGTGAAGTGCTCTTCTCCCTCGAATGGGATCGTGGCACCGAGCCGCCGCAGCGGCTTGCCCGAAAGGCTCATAGCTATATCAGCCACCGCGCAGGCCGCATCGGGGACTGCAATCACGTACTGATCGTCCTGCCCAGCCCAACCCGCGAGGGCAGCATTCGCGATGCCCTGGCCAGGGTGCTGCCCGCTGGTCGATCGGTCCGTTTCTGGACCACGCAGGCGGCCCTGATCCATCAGCTGGGTCCCCTCGGTGACATCTGGAAAGAGGCCGGCTCGCAGCGCGAGCTGCGCATAGACCTGCCCGCCATGCCAGGCCGGCCGCGCACAGCTCGACGGGTCGAGGACTGCATCGGTAAGCCCAGTTGGTGGGAGCGTCGGCCCGGAGGAGGTGGTGGCGCATGACGTGAGGTCTGCTGGCGCAGTCGGTGCGAACGAAAAGCCGTCGAGGCCACGCCTACCAAGCCCGCCTCGACGGCAACTCCAACCCAATTCATAAGCAGGAGCCATGATGAGCCTACTACTTCGTTCGTCCCAAGGCACGACGGATACCTGCGACCCGCCCGTGGTCTACTGGCGCCCGTTCACACTGCCGCTGCGGGATCTGGGTCCGCGTCAAGGGAATTTGGTCTTAGAGCGGCTTTGCTCTAACTGCAATGGCGCGGCGTACGTGCCAGTCGTCATCAGCCAGATGTGCAACGCCTGCGCTGGGAGCGGTCGGGAGCTGCTCGAGGACCAGGAGGTCGCCTGCTCAAACGTCAGCGATCAGCCGTTGCAGGTCACGGGCGGCACCAAGCAGTCGCTCCGACCGCTCCCTGAACAGCTCCTCGGAATGCTCCAGGTGGCGCTTTGCCTCGTTGACCTCCCGCCGCGCGGCCACCCACTCGTGATGCTCGCGTTTTAAGGCGTCGACGACCTCAAGCGCCTCGTCACGCGTCCAGACGGCTTGCCCGACTGCAGCGATCATGACACCACCCTCGAGTCCCGCCAGCGCTTGACGAACGCTCTCAGCTGACGCCCATGCAGCTTCAGCAGCCGCTGGCCAGCAGCGGTCAGCTCAAGGCCGGTGCCGTCGCAGCGCTCGCACTGTTGCATCTCCTCGGTGGGCATGAAGCACGCACCGTCACACACTGGGTGTGCAGCCGAGGAGTTACGGAGGGCCAGCGGCTTGAGTGCTTCCGATCAGCCGCGACCCGGCACGGACGCGGCTCGGCGGTAATGCAGGAGCGATAACGATGCCGCTGCCGAAGACGGGCGAGGAGCGCGTCTTTGGCCTTCGGGACATCGAGGCGGCGGTGGAATGGGCCAACGCCGGCGGCATCGCCATCCACCGAAGCCGAAACCTCGATGGCGAGGTGATCGGTGGTCGTCGCCGCTTCGGGCCGGCCTTTCGCGTTTACGGCCACGAGGCAACCCTGCGCCGGTGGGGCCGCAAGCACCATCTCCAGCCGGGGTGGATGCAGGAGGCTGGACGAAACCGCCCACCGTACTTCCATGTCTTCGGCGCTCCAGCGGGACACCTTGATCGAGCGGCGCTGTGACCCACGAGCGCAGGAGCGGCACGCGCGCACGCGGCGCCGAGACCTCCACCGCGCAGGTTGCTCGCATGCTTCCGTCGGACAGTCCGCCACCGCACAACCTGGAGGCGGAGGTGGCGGTCCTTGGCTCTCTTCTTCTGGATCCGAACGCTATCACCAGGGTTCAGGACGTCATCAGCGCTGATGACTTCTACCGCGAGAATCACGCAGTCATCTACAAGGCCGCCTTGGGCCTGCTGCGCGAGGGAACGCCGATTGACAACGTGACGGTGGCGGCCGAGCTGGAGAGGAACGGCGTGCTCCAGCGGGTGGGCGGGCGCTCTCATCTGGCGATGCTGCAGGAGTCGGTTCCGACTGTGGCCAATGCCGAGCACTACGCCCGCGAAGTCCACCGATTGGCCGCGCGCAGGCGCGTCGCGGCTGAGGCTCGTCAGCTCGCAGAGGCTGCCAACGATCCAGCCGTCGACCTGGCGATCCTCTCGGATCGAGCCGCTTCGCTTCCGGACGTCGCCAGCCCGGATGGGTCCTGGGGCCAGCCGTTACCGCTGGTCGACACGGCCACCCTGCCGGAGTTCCCCCTCCAGGCGTTGCCCGCCTGGTGCGCGGCCTACGCCGCTGCTCTTGCCGATGCGACCCAGACTCCGGCGGACCTGGCGGGGATGATCGTCCTTGCCGCTCTCGCCACCTGCGCCGGCGGGCGAGTTCGGGTCGAAGTACGACCTGGCTGGTCGGAGCCGCTGAACCTCTACGTGCTGGTGGCGCTGCCGCCAGGCGAGCGCAAGTCCGCCGTCTTCGAGGCCGTGACCGCGCCGCTCTCGGCGTTCGGGGAAGAGCGCGCGGTGGCGCTTGCGCCGGTGATCACAGAGGCCGCCATACGACGCCGGGCGCTCGAACGCGCAGCCGACACTGCGCAGAAAGAAGCCGCGAGGGCCCGGACAGAAAGCGCCCGCGAGGCGGCGATCCTGCGCGCGACTGGGCTCGCCACCGAGGCCGAGGCCGTGAAAGTGCCGGCCTCCTTCCGACTGCTCGCGGACGACGCGACGCCAGAGGCGCTGGCTTCTCTGCTGGCGGAGCAGGGCGGACGCATGGCCGTGCTCAGTCCCGAGGGCGGCGTGTTCAGCCAGATGGCGGGGCGCTACTCGATGGGACGCGCAACCAGCGCCAACCTCGAGGTCTACCTGAAAGGGCACGCCGGCGATCGCCTTCGTGTCGACCGCAAGGGACGCCCACCGGAGTATGTGCGGCAGCCGGCGCTGACCATCGGCGTGGCCATTCAGCCGGGAGTCCTGCGCGCGATGGCGGAAATCCCGGAGCTGCGCGAGCTCGGCGTTCTGGCCCGCTTCCTCTATGCGTTGCCACTGAGCCGGATGGGCTCTCGAGCTGCCGACCCGGATCCTGTGCCCGCCAGCCTGGCGCACGAGTACGCGTCGAAGCTCTGCGTTCTGGCGCGGAGCCTGGATGCCGCCAGCCCGAGGCTGATCCGCTTTTCCGCGGCTGGTCAGCATCAGCTGAACGACTACGCGGCCATCCTGGAGCCGCGTCTGGGGGAGCAAGGAGACCTGCGGCCAATGGCCGACTGGGCGGGCAAGCTGAGCGGGGCCATCGCAAGGGTGGCCGGGCTTGTCCACCTGGCGGGTCGGGCACAGAGTGCCTGGGTCGAAAAAGTCGAGCTGGATACGGTGGATGCCGCGATCAGCGTCGGCGACTATGCCATAGCGCACGCTCAGGCGGCCTTCGCGCTGATGGGCGCCGATCCCGTGGTCGAGCTGGCGCGGCGCGTGCTGGCCTGGATCGCCGATCGCGGACTGACCGAGTTCAGCCGTCGCGACGCGTTCTACCACCTGCGCTGCGCCAGCCTGCCAAAGGTCACGGACCTGGACCCGGCGCTCACCCTGCTCGTGGATCACGAATACCTGGCGCCGGTGCCGATCGTGCGGAGCTCGGTGGGCGGCAGGCCCAGCCAGCGCTTTCGCGTGAACCCCTATGCGCAAAACCCACACAACCCACCAAACCGGAGTCGGGCCGCTGGTTCCGTGGGTTCTGTGGGTTTTGTGACAAGGAGGGCGTGCGAATGACAGCGGCAACCTATTCAGTGACCACGGTCGGCCAGCGCTTTCGGCCGAGCCTCTATGCTCAAGACCCACACAGCCCACAAAACCAGGAGCCAGCGACCACTTCTGTGAGTTCCGTGGGTTTTGTGCCAAGGAACGCGACCTCGGTCAGCCCAGGGGGGACAGAGTCTGACCCCGCGTCCGCGAGGATCACGGAGCTGCGATCGGTGTCGGTGGACAGCCTGACGCCGTGTGTGCTCCAACCACGACTGAACATCTCAATGCGACTCGTCGCCGAGCTGGCCGACTCCATGGAGGCTGGTCGCCATCAGCCACTGATCGAAGTTGAGCCGTTGGCCGATCAGCCGGGCCGGTACCAGATCGTGTGCGGCGAGCAGCGTTGGAGGGCGGCGCGACAGGCCGGCCTTCGCGAGGTCACTGTTCGGGTCCTACCGCCACTGAGTCATCGGGAGCGGCTGGGAAAGCAGCTGGAGGAGAACCGGCTGCGCTCGAACCTCGACGTGGTCGAGGAGGGCGCTGCGATCCTCCGAATGAAGACGCTTGCTGACATCTCCATAGCGGAGCGTCTCCTACGCGAGGCGAACGTAGCGTTCGAGCCGCTGGATTCCAGGCGGATCACCGACCGCGATGACTTTCAACGCCATCTGACCGGGCTCAAGCGACTCCTCATCGACAGCGGTGTTCATGTCGTACGGATCGCTGACCAGATTCAATGCGGCCCGCTCTCGCCATGGCGGGAGACGGAGAGGGCGCTGGGCATTTCGGAGGCGGCCCGCAAGCAGAAGGTGGGCGTGCTGCGGCTGCCGCCAGAGCTCCAGGAGGAGGTGCGGCAGCTGCCGGCGGAGCATGCGATCCAGATCTCGCGGTTGAGCGACCGCGAACAGCAGGAGGAGCTGGTCCGACAGGCATCCGAGCTCACCCATCGCCAGGTCCGCGCCGCGGTCGATCGCCTTCGCTCGGATCCGCGGCTGGGGGTCGACCAGGTCCTGGCTGTAGAAGCCATCCAGACCGGCGGCGCGGATCCGCTTGGGTTCGAGCGTCAGCTCGCCATCCTCGCCGACCTCAGTCGGCAGCTGGTGCGCCGCCTCAGTCTGCTCCGTTCCAGACTCGAGCCCGAGCAACGGAGTCAGGTGCGCGCTCTGCTGGTCGATCTGAGACGGCAAACGGAGGAGTTCGAGTAACCGCCGTGGGCGCCACATGCCGCATCGACTGCGAGCGCTGCCCCGCTGCAGTCCGTTGCGGCCGGACGCCCAACTTCTGCCTGCTCGGCCAGTGCGATGACTGCCGAGACGACCCGCTGCTGCGCATGGAAGTTCGCCAGGCCCTCATCGACGAGCTTGGTGGCCTTGATCTCACCTGGCCGCGTCCAGTTACTCATCACCGGCCGGCCGAGCTGCCGGTGCATCTTCCGATCCTGGTCCAAGCCTATGCCGACGAGGTCGACATCCCCTGGGTAGCGATCCATGGCGGGCGCCTCCTCGGAGCGAAAGCTGAGCTGACGCCCAAGCACCGCCAACGTCCGTTGTGCGACGTCTACCGACTCGGGCCCTCGACCCGGCTGGTGCTCGAGCTCTACGTGGAGGACCGGGTGCTCGAAGGCGTCTGGGCCCGCCGGGCTCGCGTGATCGAGGATCTCGCCGAGCTCGGCTTCGACCTGGTCCTCGCCCCCAACCTGAGTGTCTGGAGAGATGCGCCACGAATGTGTGTTATTTGGAATGAGGGGGCGCTGACACCTGGCCCGGCAGGCACAAGTGGGAACGGCTGCTGCCTGCTCACGTACTCAGGACAGGGGAAACAACACGCCCTGTCCAAGGGCGTGGTAATTGCACCAGACGACGAACTTGTTGGACGTGCGGATATCAGTGCCGTCGGAGAAGTGGATCGTGAGTCCATCGACCTCTGTGCCGATGCGTGTGTCCCCTGGCTTTGGATTCGGCGGCAGAACCTGTGCGTATTGCAGTGTCGCACCGGCCGCCCAGTAGATCTTGACTGTCTGATCCAGGTTCCGCCCAGGGACCGTGACCATCTGACGGTGACGAGGGTCGGAGCTCAGGGCAAACCAACCATCGGGAGCGAACAGGCCGTCCAGGCTCTTGCCATCGTGTGCATTCCAAGCGCTCACAAACTGGTGGACCAACGTGTAGAGCTACTGGTTGTCTTCGGCGACGCACGGCGCTTCGGGAAGCGGTCGGTTTGTCGCGGGCCCGGGCGTCGCGGTGGCCCTTGCGGCACCACTGCCCTGACAAGCAACGATGGTCGCGGCCAGCAGGACTGTGAGAAAGGTAATGGGCGTCACGATGTCCTCTCGCCACCGCCTCGAGCGCCTGCTAGCCTTCGTCGCTACACAACACTTGCCCACCCGGCAGGTCGTCACGATCAGCAACCTCGTCCTCGACCAGCTCTACGCCTGAATCGTGATGATCTCGGTGAAGCCGAGCCCGTCAACCTGCCAGGCGTAGCAGCCCGGCGTGGCGATGTACGTTTCAGACGGCCACGCGCGCCACGGAGCTCCGGTTGGGGTACCGGACTCGATGAGGTCCAGCTCCCGATACAAGTCGAATCCACTGACGTGCTTGACCGGCTGGCCCAACCAGTAGTTGTGAAGCGGCCCGCCGAGGAGAACGTCCCCATCGCCATCGAGCTGGCCGCCGCGAATTCGGATGGGTCCCGCATACGCAGGGTCGGCGACCCAGAGAACCTTGTTACCGGTCGTCGGACTGCTTTTGACCCTCTGACCGGCGACTGCGTATACGGGGCCGTCACCCAGACCCATCCCGAAACGCCCCGGATCCGTTTGCCGGAGGGTGGACTGAGGGCATGTCTGTCCGGGGGCGAGCCGACTCAGCTTGACTGGACGCGCGGCCAGGTCGCCCCAGTCAGCTGTTGCGGGGACTCCTCCTTGAGACGCTGCCTGCACAGCAGCCTGGGAGGCTTTTGGAGTCGCCTGCGGGCTGACGCTGCGCGTCCACGCGTTGCTACACGAGCACACGGCGAGCATCGAGGCAAGGAACAGGACTGGCAGCACCGTCCTAGCCACGTCGACATTCATACATCGTCGACGCGGCTTCGGTTCCACCTCCCACCACGCAACGTGTTCAGCGCTGGCATCACCCCGATTCTCGTCCCGTTGGGGGTCCCCCAGGCCTGCCGGAGCCAACCCGTGCACCACCTGGGGCGGTCGGCCGCCGAGCGGAACGCTCAAGGCCCGACCTACGGAGCTCTCGCCTCATGACGAACGCGTGCGGGCTGAACTGCGACCTGTGCCCAGCCGAAAGGCGCTGCGGAAGAGTCTGCAACTTCTGCCGGGTAGGCACGCACGGTGGAGGGTCGAAGTGCGCAGGATGCTCGCTCTGTCCAGGAAGTCCGCTCCTGGACATGGACGTGCGCCGCCAATGGATGGAGCATCTTGGCGGCCTGGACCTGACTTGGCCACGTGAGGTGGTGCATCCACAGCTCCCGGAGCTGCCGGTCCACCTGCCCGTTCTGGTCCAGGGCTACGCCGATCCGGTTGACGTGCCTTGGGCTGCCATTCACGGCGGCCGGCTTCTCGGTGCGACCGGGCAGCAACTGACTCCCAAACACCGGCGCCCTTTGCGGGAGGCCTACAGGCTCGGCGCGAACACCAAGATCGCGCTCGAGTTCTATGTCGAGGATCGCGTGCTTGAAGGCCTTTGGGCGCGGCGCCACCTTGTGATCCAGCAATTTGCCGGTCTCGGTGTCGACCTCATCCTCGCCCCCAATTTCTCGGTGTGGTTTGACCAGCCCCGCTTCCTGTCGCTGATCCAGATTCGCAAGGCCTTCGTCTTCTACATGGAAATGGTGGAGCGGAACCTGCCTGCGGTCCCGGACGTCGGCTTTTACCATTTCGAGCCTGACGGCCGTCTGTGGGCCGAATGGGTCAATGCACAGCGCGGCCTGAAGGCGGTCTCGCTCTTCTGCGGAGGGAAGCGGGTGCACGCCAGCAAGCGTCACTTCCGCGAGACCCTCGAAGACATCGCGCTGTTTCACCAGGCCGTTCGTCCTGATGTCACCTTCATCCTCGGCGGAGTTCACTCGCCGTCCCGTTTGAGCGCCTATCGAAGGGTGGCTCCGGGGCGCCGGATCGTGTTCTGCAACGGCATGGCCTATGCGCTCGCGCAGCGTCGCCGTCTCCTGGACTCGTCGCCCACGGGAGTGGCTCGCTCCGCTCGGGATTGCTTCCTGCGCAACGTCGCCTACAACGACCGCGTTTACGCCCAACTCATCGAAGGAGATCACCTTGCCGCCTGAAGCCACACACAACCAGGTCAATGCGTCGCCGTGGCCGGAGATCGCTGCGGTCCCGGAAGCCTCGCAGTGGCTGACGCTTCAAGCCGACATGGGCCTGGCCGCGCTCACAGTCGAGGCCTACGGGCGGGGACTGGCACAGTTCTTGCGCTTCTGCCATGAGGCAGAGGTGGAGCCCGTTCGGGGTGCTGAGCGCCAGCACATCCTGGCCTGGATCCGCTCCATGCGGGAGCAGCCTGTTCGCCGTTCCGAGGGCACGAACACCGGCCTCGCCAACGCCACCATGCAGCAACGGCTGGTGGCCGTCCGACTCTTCTACGACTTCCTGCTTGAGGAGCGCCTCCGTGACGTCAACCCGGTGGGACGCGGCCAATTCACGCCCGGCCGAGCGATTGCCACGCGCGCACAGCGTGGCGTGCTGTCCAGGGTCTCACCGCTGCCCTGGGTACCGACCGACGAGCAGTGGCGCCGCATCCTCGCGACGGCAAGCACAGAGACGAAGCGCAACCGCCTGATGTTCGCGCTCGCGTACGACGCCGGCCTGCGGCGCGAGGAGCTGTGCGGCCTGTCGACCGACGATATCGATCCAGCCCACAGGACCCTCCGCATTCGACCGGAGACCACGAAGAGTCGCTGCGAGCGCGTCGTCCCCTACTCCGCCAGCACGGGAGCGATGTTGGTCGAGTATCTCAAGCTCCGCCGCCATCTCAGCCACCAACGCGGGCTGCTCTTCCTCTCCGAATCCCACCGCAACGTCACGCAGCCCCTGAGCCTGTGGACCTGGTCGAAGGTCGTCCGGTCCCTCGCCCTCAGGGCCGAGGTCCCTCACTTCAGCACCCACACCCTGCGTCACCTCTGCCTGACCGACCTGGCGCGCGCCGGCTGGGACATCCACGCCATCGCCCGGTTTGCTGGGCATCGTGACACGACCACCACCCTGCAGTACGTGCATCTCTCCGGGCGCGACCTGGCGGCGCGCCTGGCGAACGGGATGGATCAGATACACAGCTGGCGCGTACGGGAACTCGCGCGAGCCTTCGAGGGGTCGCTGTGACCGACCCATCGGCCGTGCTCGGGCGAGAGGAGCGGTCGGCGTTGGTCTTCTACGGCGACCCTCCGAAGATCAAGCGACTTGGGGCCATGAAGCGCTCCCTGCTTCGACGGGTCCTGGAACCCATTGACGCGGCCTGGGAGCGCGTCGGTCACACCGAGGGGCCGCGACTCATGGTCACACGGGCTCTCGTTCACAGCATGGGTCGCACCGGACTCGCTTACTGGGGCTGGGACAAGCAGACCTGGACCGAGACGATCCACATGCCGACGTGCTGGCCGCACCGGGCCGTGGCGTATGCCCTCGCCTACCAACTGGGTGCCCTGACCGTCTCCGATGCCGCTGAAGACGGCGTCCATCCGACCTACTTCGCTCGCCGGATGTTCGGTGACCGTCTCCTCGAGATGGAGATCACGCGCATGACCGACCTCGCCTGCGGAGTGGGCTACAAGCGCCGCTTCAGTCACTCCGTGCCAGGTGCGGTCGCGCGTCTACTGCTGTTGGCCGGGGAGTGCAAGCTCGAAGCCCTGACGATCGAGATCATCGAGTCTGCGTACGCTTCGGAGCCGCACCGCACCATTCGACAGGCGTTCTCTCGAATCGCCACCGTTCTGCACTCGCATGGGATGCTGGAAAGGCCGCTCTGCCGGCCCACGCCAGTGGGGGACGCCCTGGTCGGAGTGCCCCCCGAGTGGGCCGAATGGTGCCAACGATGGCGTGCGACGAGCGCGGCCGGGAAGGTCACAGTCAGCAACGCCTGGTATGCGATTCTGCGGGCCGGGCGCTGGCTGGCTGCCCACCACTCTGACGTAACCGCTCCGGAGCAGTGGACGCGTCAGATGGCTGCGGCATACGTCGCTGCTGTCGACCGCTCCAAGGTGGGCGATTATGCGTCTTCGCTGCGCAACGTCGGTCCCAAGCTCGGCGAGCCAATCGATGCCAAGACCAAGGATCGCCTGCTCGCCGGGATGCGCAGGTTTTTCGGCGATTGCCACGAATGGGGCTGGTGTCCGGTGCGCTTCAACCCGCAGCGCGCGTTCGCCACCCCCAGGGCGGTGAAGGCGCTCATCAACCGGGACCCTAAGGTCATCGCCGACGATATCTGGGCCAAGCTCATGTGGGCCGGCATGAACCTGACGGTGGAGGACGTGCCGAAGCCGAACGGGGGGCCAATCGGGCCTCGGAAAGACGGCTCCTACCCGCTGGCCATGCTGCGCGCGCTGGCAATCACTTGGCTGTTTGCCGGCCTGCGCAGCAACGAACTCCTGCGGCTTCGAGTCGGGTGCGTCCGCTGGCAGGAACAGGGCAGCACGCCAGCCGCGGCGGCGACGCCGTCGCCGGCAGCCACATGCCTCCTCGATGTGCCGGCCAACAAGACCAGTGCCGGCTACACAAAGCCTGTCGACACCATCGTCGGCACTGCCATCAACGCCTGGGAGCGAGAGCGCTTCGTTCAGCCACTCCTTCCAGATGAGAAGACCGGCGATAGGGTCGCGCTGCTCTTCTCGTACCGCGGCCGTCGTGTTCCACCGGCCTACCTCAACCGCAGTCTCATCCCGGCTCTCTGTAAGAAGGCGGGTGTCCCAGGCTCCGATGCCCGCGGCCGGATCACGAGCCATCGGGCCCGGCACACAATCGCCACCCAGCTCTTCAATGCCAAGGACCCGATGAACCTTTTCGAGCTCCAGGAGTGGCTAGGACATCGCAGCCCGAAATCGACGGAGCACTACGTCAAGATCACGCAGACGAAACTCGCGAAGGCCTACTCCGACGCGGGGTACTTTGCTCGCAACGTCCGAGCCATTGAGGTCCTTGTAGACCGCGCGGCGGCCGAGGACGGCTCGGCCGCCAACGGCAAACCGTGGCAGTACTTCGATCTCGGTCACGGCTATTGCACATACAGCTTCTTCGAGCAGTGTCAACACCGGAGGGCCTGCGCCCGCTGTGACTTCTATGTCCCCAAGGGCTCGACCAGGTCGCAGCTGCTGGAGGCCAGGACCAACCTTCAGCGAATGCTGCTCGAGATACCGCTCCTCGACGAGGAGCGGGCCGCTGTAGAGGAGGGTCAGTCTGCCGTCGATCGGCTGCTCGAACGTCTGGCCGACGTTCCCACGCCGGCCGGCCCCACCCCTCGCCAGATCGCGTCGCTCGAGAACCTCAGGCTCCTCCCGGTAGTCGGAGCCTCAGCAGAGGCGGGCCAGACGCAGCGAGATCGCCTATGAACGCAACCTCAGTCGGCAACTTCGACTCGGGCGCCCACACATCCGCGAAGCGGAGCCAGCAGGGCAGCTTCGTCGCCAATGGCGTCACGTGTACGCCGGTCAAGCGGGGCGCCGAGCGCGGCCAGTGTGACGGTCAGCAACCGCCCTTGCTTGCGGGCGCCCCACGTCGCGACGACCTCGCTGCCGGACAGGACAACCCCGTGGTCGACAAGGCTCTAGATCCGGGCTGCGTGAGCTTCGTTCGCCTTCTTGGCGGCGGGGCTGGTCTGGGGGTTTGCCCACCACGCCAGGTCCTCGGAGGTCGCGGGGGCGAAGGCATGGAGAAAGCGCCGGACGAGCTCCGCCTGAGCCTCAACGTGCGAGGTGGCCGCTGGCGCGTGGCCGAACCACTGGTCTGTACGCACGAACGTCGGCTCCTTGCCACCCTCACGAGGCGCCATTACAAAGATTCCCTTGAGAGAGATCAGGCGGGCGACTGTGAGGGTCAGGACTATTCGCGGATCCATGTCGAGCGTGACGCCGGCATCCCGGAGACGATCGCGAAGTGGTTCGGGCAGCGCCGGCACAAGTCCCTCACCGAGCTCGCCCTTGCTGAGGGCGCGACCATCCAGCAGCTCGGTAGCGCGCTCGCTCAGGCGATTGAGCATGTCGGTGGCAGAGATGCCGGCGGCCGCCACCACCACGTCCATGCCGCCGCTGATCGCGTGCAGCAGAGAGGCCTCGTCATCTGCCAGCAGCCCGGCCGTGAAATAGGGCAGATCGGCCGTCGCGAGGACTACGGGCGATCCGCGCATCGCCCAAAGTTCAACCAGGGACTTCTCGCGTTCCACCGCTGCTGTCCATGCGTCCAGGGTCAGTCCCTGTACTCGAGCAGCCAATCCAAGCACGGCATTTCCCGGCGGCGTGTCTTGCAAGCCACAGGGTCGGACGCCCTCCACGAGTTCGTCGACGGAGAGGCGCCGGTCGAGCTGGAGCGAGCTGGCACGGAAGGCTACCACCTGCTCGCGGGTCACCCGAAGCATTCCTCCAATCCTGCATCGGCCGACCCCGGTTGGGTATTCGGCTCGCTCTCCGTGCGGGGTATCCACAAGTTCACAACTTGTTCAACCCCTCCCCCTGCACCCCCACCCCGTGCTACGGCGGCTGAATTCCACAGAATGTGTGTGGTCACTCAGATTCGCAGATCATTCCTCTGGTACCACCAAGCGCTGGAGGCCGGGCTCCCGATCCTGCCCGACATCGGCTGGAGCCTCTGGGAGCCTGATGGGCGGCTTTGGGCGGAGTGGGTGAACGGCCAGCCCAGCCTCAGCGCGGTCTCCATATTCTGCGGCGGCAAGCGAATCCATGCCGAGCGCCGTGCGCACGAGGAGACTGTGGAGGACATCGCTGCCTTTCACGCCGAGGTGCGCCCGGAGGTGGCGTTCGTACTGGGTGGCGTGCACTCACCCCGACGGCTGCTCGATTACCGGCGCGCGGCGCCTGGGCGGCGCCTGGCGATCTGCAACGGCCAGGCCTACGCGCTGGCACAGCGCAGACGGCTGCTGGACGGAGACGCCCCGCCCAGTGGGCGCTCGGCACGGGAGTGCTTCCTGCGCAACTGCGCCTGGAACGACCGAGTCTATGAAGCTCTGCTGGCGGGGGCAGTCCGTGCCCTCTAAGGCCGGCCGTCCGAATGGCGGGCGGGGCCTGGCTGAGTTGGCGCGGACGCTGGAACCCCAGGACCTGGGCCTGGACACATCGAGCCTCACCTTGCCCCTTCGGCGGGGCTACGAGGTTGGGCGGTTCACCGAGCTGTCAGGGCGTCAGGAGCGGCTGACAGCACAGGAATCGGACGAGCTCTACCGGTACCGATTGCGCAGGTTGGCTCTTCGCGAACGACGTCTCGAGCGCGCTGCGGCAGGGGAGGACGAAGGTGAGTTGCGAGGAGCGATTGCGGATTACAGCAGTCGACTCCGCGAACTCAACAGGTTCGAGGTCTCCCGGCAACAGACCGGTCTCGCCGCTGGGTATCCGGTGGATCCGGATGTCGTGGGTCGCGCCCGAGAGCGGCTCGTCGAGCTGGCCACCCGGCGGCCGCGGGGCCTAATCGCTGGTGAGAGCGAGTCAGTTCAGGCCGATGCGGCAACGTTCAGGGTGCCGGAGGCTCCCTTCACGCCTGGCGTCGAGGATGCGCCGGTGTACGTGCTGGTGCCGGTCTCGATTCCGTCCAATGCTCTTGCGCGCAACGTGGAAGCAGTCGCAGCCGAGGGCGCCGCCCTCCACCTGGTCCATGACATTGCCGAAGTGCCCAGGGATCGACCGGCGCTCATTCTCAACTGGGGCGGCTCCGAGCGGATGCAGGACGGGCTGGTGGTGCTCAACCGACCTGAGGCGGTGCGCATATCGTCCGACCAGCTGGCGTCCCTCCGATGCCTCAGAGAGCTTGCCCCCCGCACAGTTGTCAATCCGGACGACATCGGACTCCTCGGCGGCGCACGGGTGGTGGCCAAGCGCCGCCAAGGGGCCCGTGGCGCCGGCAAACAGGTGCTGTCCGCAAGCTGTGCGGCCGGCGAACTGGCCCAGTACGACGTCTACCAGGAGCTACTGGCCAACCGCCGGGAGTACCGGGTCTCGATCCTGTCTGGTCGAGTGGTGTCCGCCTATCTGAAGCGGCCACCTATGGGGACATCGTCCGAAGAGCTGCATCCGGACTGGAGCTTCGAGCGCGTGCAAGAGCTTCCGCGCTCGGTGGCCGACATGGCACGCCAGGCGGCCGCGCGGATCGGGCTCGACTACGCCGGTGTCGATGTCGTCGAGGACCTTAGCACCGAACGGGTTCTGTGTTTGGAGGCGAACGCGGCGCCTGGCATGTCGGTGGAGACCGTGCGCAGTCTCTACGCCCACGTGCAGCAAGTCCTGCGCCAGTCGCGGGAGGGCCGCTGATGCCGAGCAAAGGCGGGCGGACATCACTGCCGGGTGGCCGGGTATCGCAGTCGGCGACGGTGGCCGGGGACGCGGCACGCGCATGGGTGCCGAGTACGGATCCCGACCTGGTCGTGCGCGTGGGGCGCTCCGGAACCACCGTGCAGGAGCGTCAGCCCCCGGTGGAGGAGGCACTTCCGATCGCGCCGCCGGAGTGGGCACGCCTTTACTCCGAAGCCGCCGTCCGCCATCGGCAGGAGCGCGAGCGCGTCGACCGTGAGCAGGCGCAGGCCCAGCGGCTGTGGGAGGAGTTCCTGCGCCGGCAGGGGGAGCAGGTGCCCGAAGGCGAGCGGTCGCTCGAGCGCAACGAGCGGCTCCATCGCCAGCTGAAGCGGCTGGCTCGGTCCGGCGTTGCTACCGAATACGAGCGCGAGAACGTCATCGGCGATCCCCATCAGACCTTCGGCGTGGAGATCGAGTTCGACGGCGCCGACCCCAACGAGGTGGCGCGAGCCCTTCACCAGGCCGGCCTGGCCGCCAGCCCTCATCAGGAGAGCTACCACTCGCGCAACCGCCAGCAGGGGATGTGGACGGTGGAGCGAGATGCGACTGTGAGCGGGGAGGTGGTAAGCCCGGTGCTGCGCGACACTCCCGAGACCTGGGCCCAGCTGGAGCGGGTGTGCACGATCCTACGCGACCGTGGCGCTCGCGTCTCGACCCGCACCGGTGGCCACGTGCACGTGGGTGCGGACTCGGCCAATCTGGACCACGACGTCAATCGCTTCCGCCGGGTGGCGCAGGTCTGCGCGTGGTCGGAGGACCTGATGTACCGGCTGGCAGCCGCAACCGGACGAGGTGGCCGCCAGCACCGCGGTGCCGGCCGCGGCTACACGTGGTGCGGACCGATGCGCTCGGCTGACTTCGAGCAGGTGGGCAACCTGACCGAACTGGCCAATCGCGTAGGCGCGTCGCATGGAGTTGGCCTCAACTACGGCAACATCCTGGAACAGCGGCGCACCATCGAGTACCGCTACTTCGACTCCAGTCTGGACCCTGCTCGGCTGCAGGCCAACATCAAGCTGGCCTGTTGGCTGACCAAGCGGGCTGGCGAACTGGCGGACTCCCAGATCCCGCGCGGACGGGTGGCGCTGGGCACGCACCGCGGCCAGCCAGACCGGACTGATCGGCTTCTGCGAAGGTTCGCAGACCTGGTCTACGTTCGACCCCAAGACAAGCTGAAGCTGTACTGGATCTACGGGCGTTCGGCCTGGCAGGCTGCGCGATGAAGAGGGAAGGCTTGACCTGGTCAATACTTAATGATAATCTTGACCAGGTCAAGGAATTCGGTGCTATGGACAGTGGAGGTCGCCGTGAGCGGTAAGCTCGGCCACCGGGAAATAGGCCGGCTGCGAAGCCGTCTGGCGGGCCGGACCCTTGTGGTGACTGCGGAGGATGCTGGTGATGTGCTGCGCTTTCAGGTCGAGGGGGAGGGGTTGGGCGGAGCTGCGGAGCAAGCGCTCGATCTGATCACTGTCCAGGCGTCGCTGAGGCGGCTGACCGTCATGACTGGCGAGGAGTACATTCGGCAGCTGCAGCATCCGCAACTGCCGGACCTGGTGGGCATCGTCGACATCCAGAAGATGGCCGGGCTCAACAACAAGCAGCGGGCACTCCAGGTCACTGGCTTGACCGGCTTCCCTGGTCCGGCCATCGAGACCCGCGCAGCGCGTCTATGGACCAAAGCCGCCGTGGAGCGATTCCTGGTCACCTGGCCACGGCGGACGGGCCGGCCACCCAGGACGGACCCAAGCTGAGGGAGAGAAGACAGAACCCCACCGTGTACCGATACATCCAACCCGATGATCCCAAGAAGGCACCGCTGCGGATGCTCTTCCAGCCCGCAGGCGGAGGTGCCTTTTTCAAGGCCTGCGAGGCCGACTCGTGGCGCGGCCTGGTGGCCGCTCTGCTCGACGATCGGAGCTACGAGACCGCCGATCTCGAGACGCAAGTGGTAAATCGCCTTCGCCTGGCCGACGACGTCCTCCTCCTCGCCGAGCTCGAGGATCGCAAGCTCCAGGTCGCTGACCACGACGGTGCGGACATCGTCAACGTCCGCTCCGACGAGCTCTTCATCCGCTCACTCGATCAGGTCGGTTTCGTGTCGGTTCCGCCGGAGACGGGACACCCGGCGACCGGTGCAGCGGATCCGAGCTGAGCGAGCAACGACCGCGGCAGTGACAGACCAGCCGAGTGCGATCTTTGTGTACGGCTCGTTGCGCCCTGGGCAGGGTAACTTCCATCGCATCGCAGCTCACGCGATCGACGCGGAGCCCGCGATCCTTGACGGCCATGTCCTCTTCGGGCTCGGCCTACCGTTTCCATACGCTGCGCCGGGGCCGGGTCGCGGAATCGGCGACCTGCTGCATGTCGCCGGCGAAAGATCGAGGAGATGCTCGCCTCGCTGGACTACCTCGAGGGATATGAAGGCGACGACGCAGAAGCCAGTACGACCGGGTCATCTGTACGGTCCTGACCAATCACGGGGTCGCGAGGGCCTGGGTATACCTGGCTGGCGCCCTCGCCAGCTCGGCGCTGACCCCGGATCATCTCGTGTCATCAGGAGACTGGTGCGAGTCTGCGATCGAGCGTTGATCAGGACCGCGAGTGGACCGGTGCCTCGGCCCAGCTCCGCACTAGGCCGGCAGTGATCGCCTACGTGGATGAATCCATCCGCTCACGGGACCGGCTGTACGTCGTGGCTGCCGGCTTGGTCGCCCCCCGGAACACGACCGAAGTTCGCGAGGTCCTCCACAGGATCCCACCCGGCCGCTCCCGTCGCTTTCACTGGCGAACAGAGCAGGAACCCAGCCGCCTTCGCATGGTGGACGCGATCAGGGACCTCGAGCTGCGCACATTCGCCGCCTGTTACTGCAGCGATCACACGAGGTGGTCGAAACGCGGCCGCATCTAGGCACTCAAAGGTCTGCTCTGGAAGCTGCGGGAAGCCAATCTCGGCGTCGACCAGCTGGTGATCGAAACGCGCGGCGAGGCTGGTGACACAGAGGATCGGCGCACGATCTATCGCGCCCAGCGCTCCGGCCACGCTGAGGCAGCTGTCACGTACACCTTTGAGTCGTCTCTGAACCTACTGTTGTGGGTGCCGGATGCGATCGCTGGCATTGTTGCGGCTTCGTTTACTGACGGCGTGGACCGGTATCTGGACCGACTCGGGGAGCACCGTCCGACGATCTTCGACGTGGACCCCTAGAAAAGCCGCCGCCCAGGGGTCCCGTCATCCGAGCGGTTAGCCCTGGGCGATTTCCGTCGGCTAGTGCCGGCGGCTTCTGCACTCATGGTACCCCTCTGAAGCGTTTCTGCAACGCGTTGGCAGCACATGTGCATGTCAGGCGGATGATCGGGCCAGGGCTTCGAGGCGTCCGACCTGCCGCAGATCCCAAATAGCCTTGCCGATCCGGAAGGGGGCGATGATCGTGCCAAGGCCGCCTGACCAGGCGAGGTCGGCCAAAAGGTTCTCGGACGGCGCGACACCTACAATCCGCCAGCCCGAGGGAAGCCCGGCGAGGACGTAGGTTGCGATCAGCAGGCCGATGACCAATTGGGGCATGCCGTGTGCCTCGAAGGTGGATAAGGTGAGGTATCCGCCCAAGCCCACAACGATGAAGAACCAGAGCACAGGCAGCAGGAGCTCCACATGCCGGTGGTGAGCCCAGGCCACCACACAGGCTGCGCAGCTCGGGGGCTGGAACCGCTCGAAGCAGTTGCTGCAGAGCCCGCCACCGCAGTCGCAGCAAGTCCCGACCGCCGCCACCGACGTGTGTTGGCGACATGCCAACCATTGCTGCGGTGGCGGTGTTGGCGGCCATTCGTCAGTCCACCCATCGTCTGCCACAGCCGACGGCTTGACGCTGGCAGTCACGGCCAGACGCTGGCGGTCATACGCTGCCCTATGAGCAGGATCACGTAGGACTTCGTACGCGGCGTTGAGATCCTTCATCCGCTGGCCGCTGTCCGCCTCGTCGGAGACGTCGGGATGGTACTTCCGAGCAAGGCGGCGGTAGGCCGCCTCAACGACTTCGGGCTCGGCCCTTGGGTCAACCTGAAGGACCTGGTACAGATCTCTTCTCCGATCCACACCCGCAATCTACCGTCGATTCAGCGAAAACAGCCCGCGTATGAACTGCATGCGTGTGGGGGTCGCTCAAGGGCCTCGGGCAATCCAGATTGCGCGAAGTGGTCCACACGCGCATCGAGGGCGTTCGTCCTCCAGTACATCTGGCCAGGAATGCGATCGTCAGGGTTACCCGGACCGAGAGGATGACGATGCAGATCGCGGTCCAGGTCGGCTGGGCCTCCTGGGTCCGGCCGACCCGCTATCCTCGCCGTCCGTGGACCTCCGCACGGTGGCCGTCGTCGCGGCAGCAGCCGCAGCCATTCTCGGTTGGCCGGTCGCAGTGGTGGGCGTCTTCGTGGCAATCAGGACCGCCCGGTCCGCGCGCTCCGCGGTCGCCCTCCAGGCCGACCAGTTGAAGCTGCTCCAGCAGCAGTTCGCTGCTGCGCAGGACGCTGCTCGACCTCAACTCGTGTTCGAGCTTACGACTCCCGCGCAGACAGAGACCCGTGGCCGCCTGGCCCACGTCCACGCGAACGGTTCGATCTGGTTGTCAGCAGCGTCTCCTTCCACCACTGGACGGACCAGGCTGCGGGCATCTCTGAGATCTACCGCGTGCTCGCCCGGGGTGGACATCTCTGCCTCGCAGACCACTTCGCGGTCGGTCTGCTGCATCCGTTCTTCGCGGCGCTCCGAAAACGCGACCGCATGCACACGCGGCCCGAGGTGGACGAGATGTTGAAGCGCGCGGGCCTGCGCGTCGTGGGCTGGCGCATCGTGGCCCGCCTCGGTCCATTGCCATTCATCCGGGCGGTCATGGCGACACGCCCGCACAGCTGACGACGCCTGCCACCGGCGGCTCGCCCGCGGAACCACGAGGCGTGGCGATCAGCCCGAGACATCCTATCGGCCTGGCTACCATATCCGCATGTATGCCACGGTCGCTGCTGGATCTGCGAAGCGCCTCCGCGGCGGGATCGACCTTCCGCGCAACGAGCAGGAGTACTGGCGGTGGTTCCGAACCGAGGAGCAGGCCCGGGCCTGCATGGAGGGCCGTCGAGGTGACGGTCGCCAACGTGGTGTCACGTTCAAGAAGCCGGATCAGGATCGGGCTGCCTCGTTGGTCGTCATCAACACGTCCCAACGGCGCCCGGCGTCGCGCGTGCTTCATCAGCTCCGCCCGCTCCAGCCTAGCTCGCCCCCTTATTTACCCATCCACGTGAACGCCGCTGGCTGCTGTCAGCCGGGGTCTGAATACGACCACCACCAGCGTTCGTCCACCTGGAGAACCGCCTCCCGAACCAGCCCGCCGCCGGGTCGTCGCCGTCCCACCCCCCGCTACCCAACCCGGACCGCTGTTTCGTCGGCTTGCCACCAGCTCGAGCAGCACGGCGGCCCGCCCCGGAAGAGGCGGCGGCCACTACGGCCAGGAGCAGCTGGTGGGGGAGACTCCCGGCCGGCCGGCGGCAGCCGCGGCGGGCCGCCGAGGCACCCGCAGCATGACGCTGACGAGGTCCACGCCCGACCGTCACCCCTCCCGGATCAGCTCCTTACGGACCGTTAGGCGACCACTTCCAGCCAAAGGTCGCCGCGTGTGTCCAACCTCGCGACATGGATGTCCCAGCAGCCGGGGTGCGGGAAGTTGAAGCCGGTCCCGACCTCGTCGCCAGGATGGTTCCAGTTCGATCCGGAGTGGCTCATAGGCCCCCATGCAAGAGGCACAACCATCACTGCGGCGTCCGAGACGCGGAACGTAAAGTCACCCAACCCGGTCATCCTCCAGACGACCTTGATCTCCTTACCCGCCGGTGGCGGCACGGGGTTGAAGAATAGCGCCCATAAGCTGCCCCGGGGTGAGTCCAAACCCACCTCGGAGATATCGTTCCAGCCGTGGAAGCCGGCGGCCGGCACGCAGCCAGCGCTGCCAAGACTGCCCAGCGAGCCACCGGCGGCGGGGCTCGGGGAGGTTGCTGCTCGCTTCGCCGGCGGCAAAGATGACGTGCATGCCATGACCATCAGAGAAAGGATGGCGATGGTAATTGTGCATCTGCTCATGGCCTCCCCTTGCATTCTTACCTACACCACCCGCACGACGGGTGTTCCATACCGACCGAACAGCGGCCAGTTTGCAACTCGTCCGCGATGGCGGCTACTGGATCTTGGTCGCCGGCCCGCGCCTCCGCCACGCGCAGCCCGCGCATTTCGAGCTTGGCCCGGCCCGAGGCCGCGCGGCGGCGGGCGACATCGGCGGTCTCACCCTCCTCAGGCCAGCAGGCTGCCGACCGGGGGTCGCCGGGATCAGCAGAACGAACTCGGCGTCGGGATCCTCACCAGCCGCCGACGCGGCGCCGCGGAGCAACTCCTCGCTCTCCGCCGTTTGATGCACGACGAGCAGATACCTTGTCATGAAGTATCTCTCCGTCCACTCCTGAGCCTATGCCGCGGCCCGCAGCTTGCCAAGACCGGCCCGGCCCCAGCCGGGCACGGGGGAGGGAGGCATGCATGATGTTCCCATGCGCGTGGCGGCCCTGTATGACGTGCATGGCAACCTGCCGGCGCTGGACGCCGTGCTGGCGGTAGTGCAGGCGGAAGATATCGACCTGCTGGTCTTCGGCGGCGACGTCGCCGCCGGGCCGATGCCGGGCGAAACTATCGACCGGCTCGCCGACCTCGCTGGCCGGGCCCGGTTCGTCCGCGGCAATGCCGATCGCTCGATGGTCGAGGTCTTCGACCGGCGCCGGGAGCCGTCCACCTTCGATGGATGGCCGGCCGCGCAGCTCAGCCGGGCCCAGCGCGACTTCTTGGCCGCATTTGAGCCCACCGTCGAGCTCGAGATTGACGGGCTGGGACGCGTCTGCTTCTGCCATGCCATCCCTACCGCGGACGAGCCCATTGTCACGCCCGCGACGCCCGAGCCGGTGCTGATCGAAGCGCTCGCCTCCACCCAGACCGGGCTGGTGGTCGCCGGCCATGTCCACATGCAGTTCAACCGCTCTGCCGGTGGCCGCCGGTGGGTGAACGCGGGCAGCGTCGGAATGCCCTATGCCAGCCAGCCCGGCGCCTACTGGGCGTTGCTCGGCCCGGAAGTCCACCTGCGTCGCACGGAGTACGACGTCCACATGGCGGCTGCCGCCATCCGGGCCACGGGGCACCCGCTGCGCGACGACCTGGCGGCAGGGGTCGTTCGCCCGCCCACGGAGGAGGAGGCGATCGAGGTCTTCGAGCGCCAGGCCGGCCGCCGATAAAGGGGGCGCCTGGCTGGAATCCGGGTTGATCGGAGCTCTATCTCATGTTCGTGGCCTGCCAGCAGCCCTCTGGTGCGACAGCGATGCGCGAGCTGGCCGAGCGGGCCGGCGTCAATGAACGATCCTCTTGGTCCACCTGCGACCTCGTGCACGCCCGGCTGGTGCTCATCCACCTTCCGCAGGCCGCCGACGTGGTGCGCACGCTGGCCCGCGCGGTGCGCCCCCAGGCGGTCGGCGGGGCGAGATCAGCTCCAGCCTCGGAGCTTGTTGGAAGCGGGCTGCTAGGGAGTCGGAACCCCCGGGAGGGCATGACCGCCAGGTCGACCGTCCGGCATCCCCGACCAGAGCGCCCTTATTTGCCATCCATGCCAATACGGCCATATGGCTGCTGTCGGATCAGTCCTGAATACTAACACCACTAGCATTCGCTCGCTGTTTTGAGCCAATTCGTCCCATTTCAGGGCTGGACTAGGACGAGTTACGTGCCGCAAGGTGGCTCTTCACGCCTCACGCTCCCCCGCAAAGCAGCTCCGAAACGAAGGGCGGTGGTTTCGGAACGGCGCCGCCTGGCCGCCTGGTGTTCCGAAACCCTGGGTCGCCGGCGGCCCCGGAAGTTCGGTTCGAGCCCGCGCGCCCCTCGGCCCGTTCCGAAACCAGACCCTTTCGGAGCGGGCTGCCATCGACCACGACGCCTTGCAGCTCCTACTGAACTGGGCGAGCCGCTGTCGGGTCCTCGTGGTCCGGAAGCAGCACTTTCTGCGAGATCGCCAGGGCTCGCTCCTGGAGCGGCCGCGCCGCCAGCTCCGGGGCCTCAGCTCGGTTAGCGCGGCCTGCGCGACCACAGCTGGTCATCGCCGTGACGAACCGGAGTCGAGCTGGTTCAGAACGTTGGGGGCAGCGGTCTCGACGTGCGCCTCGCCCACGAGCGGCCGAACCCCCAGCGGCACGACCGGTGCATGATCACGCTGTGGTAACACGCTGGCTGGGACGCCTGGGGGTCCTCCTGGGGCTCCTGTGGTTCGTAATGGTCGGCTCGCTGGCCTACTTGGTGGTCGGTATCTTCCTGGTGCTGCGCTGGCTCGCACGCCCACAGCTGCGGGTGCTGTGGCTGATTGTCGCAGGCCTCCTGTTCGTGGGCGCCGTCCTCTGGGCCGCGGTGGTCGAGCCCTCGTGGCTTCTGCCGGACACTCGCGGCCCGACCCCGGCGGACCGAGTCAGGGCGCAGACGGACCTCCGCAACACCCTGGTGACCATGCTCGGCGGGCTGGCGGTGCTCGCGGGCGCCGCCGTAGGCGCCGTCAACCTGGCAGCCACGCAGCGGATGCTGTGGCGGGCCCAGGTCACCGAGCGATTCAGCAAGGCGATCGAGCAGTTGGGCATGAGAAGCTTGACGTGCGTCTGGGAGCCGTGTACGCGCTGGAGCAGATCGCCCGCGACTCTTCCGAGCTGTACGGGCCGATCATGGAGGTGCTGACCGCCTACCTGCGCGAGCACGCGCCCGCAGCTTCCGGAGATGGCAGGCGTTACGATCCGGTTCCTGCCGACCACCGGGCGATCGCTGCCGTGATCGGACGCCGTCGTTGGGAGCAGGATCCGGTCGACCTCCGTCTGGACCTGCATGGGGTCGATCTTCCCGGCTTTCGCTGGGAATACGTGCACCTGGAGAAAGCGATCTTCTTCGCGGCGTGCTTGGAGAAAGCGCGGCTCCGCGAGGTGCATCTGGAGGGGGCGGACCTCCGCGGGGCGCACCTGGAAGGAGCGGACCTCATTCAGGCACACCTTGAGGGGGCCGACCTCCGCGGGGCGCACCTGGAGGGGGCCGTCCTCCGCGGGGCGCAGCTCGACGGGGCGCAGATGGAGGAGGCGACGCTGTCTGACGCGCGCCTGGCCCAGTTGAACCTGGAGAAGGCGTGGCTTCACGGGGCGCACCTGGAGCGGGCGGACCTCATCCAGGCACACCTGGAGGGGGCGGACTGCGGGAGGTGCACCTGGAGGGGGCGGACCTGCGGGCGGCGCACCTCGGGGGGGCGCTCCTGCGGGAGGCGCACCTGGAGGGGACAGACCTGCGCGGCGCTCACCTCGAGGGGGCGCACCTGGAGGGGGCGAACCTCGCCGGGACGCACCTGGAGGGGGCGTACGGCCTCAACGCGGGGCAGCTGAGCCCGGAGCAGCTCCAGCAGGCCGCCGACCTGCCCCAGGACCTAGCCAGGCTCGTGCCCGAGGCGCCAGGGGCGTCCCAGACCGTCCCTTCCCAGCCGGCCTTGGAGGCCGCGGACGGTCAGCCGGCAGACTAGCAACTAGCACACCTGGGTACGCCTGCTCGGGAACGCCACCCACCTGTTCCCCACGATAGCCAGCCGGGGCGCCCGGGTCTCACGGTCTCGAACCGAATCGACTGGCTCCCTGACCATCCCGACCGCTCCCCAGCCCTCCGCTGTCGAATATGCGCTGGCGGGTATGGCTCCCCGCCGCCCCCTCGGGAGGCCCGACCCGTCTCGGGCGACCTCTGCCGCCCGAGCTGCCCGTCCGGCCCTGGCCAGCCCGACCACCGGCCAGTCATCTGGATCACGGTAGAGGTCCTCAAGGCGGAGGGGTAAGCCGCTACAGCCCGAGGTACGTCTTGATCGCCGGAGCGTGCGCGTGCCAAGCCGCCAGCAGATGGTCGCTTGAGGCCAGCACTCCCGGGATCGCGGCAATCGTCGCCTTAACCGGTCCCATGACGCGCTGGCCGAGCGGCAACTTCGCCGTCTGGGCGACGAGTTCGAGGTTCTCCAGCGCTTCCTTGCGCTGCTCCTCTGCCAGCGACGCGTCCTTCGCGATGAGGCCCGCGAACTGCTCGATCGCTTCCCGGAAGGCGTCCGCTGCAGGCGAGCCCCCAATGTTGACCGCGTGTGAGTGGATCGTGCCGAGCACGTCGCCGATGGTCACCGGAGCCAGGTTGGTCTGGATGTTGATGACGGTCCCAGGACGGGAGACTGGTCGCGCGACCCCCTTGGGGAACACCCGTTTGCCGTCGGCAGGGAACTCGCGCTCGGCGTCGGCTACCCGCGTGAGTTGCTCGACCGAATGCCCGAAGGCACAGTGGCGCCGTTCGCGGGCGTGGCCGCGGTCTCTGTCACCGCTTCGCTGCGGCTCGGCGATCGTGTGCTCGACCTGGGCTGCGGAGCGGGCTTGGATAGCCTGGTCGCGGCCAAGCGGGTAAGGCCCGGCGAGGTGCTCGGCATCGACTTCAGCGCCGACATGTTGGCCCGTGCGGCATCGACCAGCGTGGACAACGTCACCTGGTGTCGGGCGTCGGCGGAGGCGCTGCCGCTGGCGGACGGGTCGGTGGACGTCGTGCTGGTCAATGGGATCTTCAACCTCAACCCGGGCCGGTCGAGGATTTTCGCCGAGCTCGCTAGGGTGGTCCGGCCGGGCGGCCGGGTGCATGCCGCGGAGCTGGTCCTACGCAGGCCGCTGCCGGACGCCGAGCGGACCGACGCGAACTGGTTCGCCTGAATCAGCGGCGCCAAGGAGGCGGTCGCCTTCCAGGCCGAGTTCGCCGAGGCGGGCTTCCGTCATGTGGAGCTGATCCAGGCCGTGCGCAACGGGCGGACAAAGAACCCGCACGTGCTCGCTGCCGAGGTCATGGCCGTTCGGTAGCGAGGCCTGCCGGACCGCCTCAGCCCACGGGGAGGGCAGCCGCCTCGTTGTCGCGGCCCGCGGGGAAGAAGATAGGGATGCCCAGGTGCGGGTGTCTGAAGGCTCGGATCTGCGCCTGCGCGGCCGGAGAGAGCAGGTAGTCCTGCAACGCCCGGGCGGCGCCCGCGTTGACCCCGCGGACCTTGTCGGGGTTGACGATGCTGACCATGATCCGCTGCAGGATCGGATCGGCGGTGACGAGTGGCACCAGCTGCAGCGGCTTCTGGCTGGCGAGGGTGAGGAACGGCGTCACGCCCCACAGCGTGTATGCACCGCGCGCGGAGGCCCTATCGACTGCCGGCCCCTGGCGCAGGCCATCGTCCACGTACCAGGCTCCGGAGCCGACACCGCCTGCCTCCAGGATGATCTTGCTCAGATAGACGAGCTCGGGGATGCCGTTGACCTCGTAGGTCGAGCCCGAGGCTGCGATGCGCCTGAAGGCCTCGGCCATGTCGCTGAGACCGCGGACGCCGGCAGGGTCGGCGGGCGGCCCCAACAGCGCGATCACGTTGAACAGGACGGTCCGCGGCCACTGGCCGTAGCCGCCGAGCACGAAGGCGCCCACGTCCCTGTGACCGTAGTGGGAGTAGACGAGGTCGGCCTCACCTCGACGGGCGCGATCGTAGAGATCCATGTCAGCGATCTGCAGCTTCACCTCGATCCCCGTCTGATGGCTGAACGCCGGCAGCAGCTCGCTCCACTCGCCGCCGTCGTTGACGGTCGGGACGCTGAGCAGGCGCACCGGTCCGTGCGGCGCCGAGGTCTGGCTGCGGCCCTGCCCACCAGGTTGCGCCGAGCCACCGGGAGTGCAGGCCGCGAGCAGCATCGCTCCCACGCCGATGGCCGTCGCCCCCGCGCCGGCCAGGACGTCGCGACGGCTGCAGCTGCCGTCGGCTTCGGGGGGCAGCGGCGGTGATGACGCTTTGCTTGCCACGTTCGTCCTCCTTCTCAGGGCGGGCTCTGACGTTCGCGCTCAGCCAACCGGAAGCGCTCGAAGAAGCTGGCCAACCCTTCCTGCTCGGCGCGGAGACGCTCATCCCAGAAGCGCAGGAGCTGCCACCCGTCGTCGGTGAGCTCGCAGGCCTTCCTGCCACCCCCTGAGCCGGCGGTCCAGGTCGATCGGATGGCGCCCTGATCCTCGAGGTCCGCGATGATCCGATAGATGCTCGACAGATCGGGCACGAGGTCGGGCAGAGGGAAGACCTCGGCGAGGCGCGCGGCCAGCTCGTAACCGTGGCCGGAGCGTTCCGCCAGCAGGAGCAGCAGACGGGCTTCTGTGTAGCGATTGACCCCGCGACCGCTACCGGCGGCCCGAGCGCCGGACTTGGGCCTCGCTTGCATAGCGCGATTATATGCACCTTGCGAATACTTGGCATGTGCAAAGGCCCAGTTGGACGGACCAGAGCCAGCTCGACAGAATTGATTCAAGACGCATAGCGCGGACGACTACCGCGAGGTGTGCGGCCCCAAGCGGCTGACTCGGTGGAAGCCGATATCATCGGCATATGCCGATGATCGCCTCCCACCCTCGGTTGCAGCCAGCGGTCGCCTTGTTCCGCTCCCTGGCCGATCCGACGCGACTCGCCATCGTGCGCCGCCTGGCGAACGGAGAGGCGCGGGTCGTGGACCTAACCCGTGAGCTCGGTCTGCCGCAGTCGACCGTCTCTACTCATCTCGCCTGCCTCCGCGACTGCGACTTGGTCGCGGGCCGCGCTGAGAGCCGTCAGGTCTTCTATTCGCTGGCGCGGCCTGAGCTGCTCCGTCTGCTCTCGGCGGCCGAGCAGCTCCTCGAGGCGACCGGGGAAGCCGTGGCGCTCTGTCCACGGTACGGAGAGCCTGCATGAGCGAGGCCACCCGTCCCCTGCTCTCGCCCGTGCGCGACTCTGGCTGGCTGCGTGCCGCGCGGCTGGCGCGCTGGCTGGCCTGGGCGAGCCTGGCCTGGATGACGGTCGAGGGTGCGATGGGGCTGGCCGCCGGGCTCAGCGCCGGATCGATCGCGTTGGTCGGCTGGGCCCTCTCCTCGGTGGTCGAGGGTCTGGCCAGCATCATCGTCATATGGCGATTCACCGGCGGTCGCACGTTGTCCGAAACCGCCGAGGGGCGCGCACAGAAGGCCGTCGCTGTCAGCTTCTGGCTGCTCGCCTCCTATGTTGCGATCGAGTCGGTGCGCGCCCTGGTCGCGCAGCACCGTCCGGAGACAACGGTGCTCGGGATCGGGCTCACGATCAGCAGCCTGGTGCTGATGCCCGCGCTCGGCATCGCCAAGCAGCGGCTGGGCGCCCGCCTCAACTCCGGCGCGACCGCTGGCGAGGGAGCGCAGAACCTGCTCTGTGCCTACCTGGCCGCGGGGGTACTAGCCGGCCTGGTGGCCAACAGCCTATTGGGCTGGTGGTGGCTGGATCCGGTGGCCGGCCTGGCGGTGGCGGGCGTCGCCATCAAGGAGGGTCGCGAGGCCTGGCGTGGAGAGAACTGCTGTGCCGTGCCAGGCGTGGTCACCGAGCAGGGGTGCGGATGCGGCCCTGACTGCACCGACGCCTGCTGCGCCGGCGAGGCCCGCTCCCAGGTCTGACCGTGGTCCCCGGCGAGGTCTCCAGCGGCCGAGTTCACAGGATCCCGACCGCCAGCGCTAGGCCGACCAGAATCAGGACGCCCCCACCGATCTCCTCGCTCAGGCTCTCGAAGCGAGCACCGAGCCGGTCCCCCAGCTGAAGGCCCAGGACCGCCATGGCGACGCTGACCAGCGCGATGACGCCGGCGGCGAGCAGGATCGGTACCTGGTGAACGCCGAGAGCAAACCCGACGATCAGGTTGTCGATGCTCAGCGCGGCGGCAGTCAGTAGCAGCTGTGGGGTCTGCAGCACCTCGTGGCCATCGGGACCTTCCTCAGAGGACTTCCGGCGAGCCCGCCAGATCACGTACAGGCCGGTGAGGATCAGCAGGCCGGCTCCCACGTAGTGGCCGACGTTGCCAGCAGGCCGGCCAGGCTGGAGCCCAGCAGGATCCCGATGATGGGCATGAGCGCCTCGAACAATCCGAACGAGAGCGCCACCCGCAGCCGAGCCCGTGCGTCGATGCCGGAGAGGCCGATACCGATGGCGGCCGCGAAGTTGGGGTCCCGGTAGCTTCGGCGCGGAAACCAACGTTTCGAATTGGCTGATCGGGACAGTTTCGCCGTCGCCCAGCCCGTTCGCGAGCCGCGCGATCGCCGCCCCCGCCAGCACCGCCTCGTCCTCGCCGCCGCCGCTCGGCATCTGGCCAGGCTGACTCGTGCGGGAGACCCCGGGGCAACGGCCTCCAATCGTTGTTTTCTGCATGAGAGCTACTGGGACCCCAAAGAGCCGGACGCCGTTCGAATGTTCCCCAGGTCCCCTCCGCTCCAGCTCCAGCCGCTGCCACGTTCAGACCGTGCGCAGGGCCTGGGTGGGGGCGAGCCTGGCCGCCCGGCTGGCCGGGTACAGCCCAGCGACGGCTCCCACTCCGAGGGCCGCGCCGAGCCCTCCAGCAACGGCCACGGCCGGGACGACGAACGGGAGGCCCTGGGCGAGGGCATAGCCGGCGGTGGCGAAGGCGCCGAGGGCGACCCCGCCCAGTCCGCCGAGCAGGGACAGAAGCAGGGACTCGGCCAGGAACTGGACGGCGACCAGGGCGCGGGTGGCGCCGAGGGCGCGGCGGAGGCCGATCTCGGAGCGGCGCTCCAGGACGGAGATGACCATGACGTTGGCGATGCCCACCCCGGCCACCAGCAGGGCCACGGCGCCCAGGCCCAGGAAGAGGGAGGTGAAGGCGTTCTGGGCGTAGACCTGGGCGGTCAGGGCGTTGGAGGGCACGCTGACGTTGACCTGCTCGGGGTTCTGGGGATTGGTCGCGCGGGGCAGCAGGTTGTCGGTCTCGACGACCTGGCTGGGGTTGGCGCGGACGTAGACCAGGTTGGGGGAGGAGCTGGCATGGAACAGGGCCTCGGCGATGGGCAGGCCGATGAGGACGGAGCGGTCGATCTCGGGGTCCAGGGGCAGTGAGTCGAGGACGCCGACCACGGTGAACCAGCGGCCCTCGATGTAGACCTCGGTGGGCTGGTCGAGGTCCACGACGCCCAGGCGCTGGGCGGCCACCCAGCCCAGGACCACGGCCGGGAAGTTGACGTTGGCGTTGTTCAGCCACTGGCCGCGGTAGACGGAGCCCTTGAGGGTGCGGAGCAGGCTGGTGTCGGACCA